>MDTB01194471.1_pt1 | contig 10454 bp, 9 predicted proteins | sample 811161 | NCBI WGS metagenome assembly MDTB01 (sample SAMN05326650, study PRJNA326480) | marine metagenome | isolation source: seawater | place: Mediterranean Sea | collected 2009
CTTTAAAAAAGATAGTTGAGAAGGAAAAGCCAGACTTTATTTTTCATTTAGCTGCTCAACCAATAGTATCTACTTCTTATGATGACCCTATAGAAACAATAACAAGTAACACCATTGGCACAATGAATATCATGGAGGTGCTTCGTGAAATAAGTTGGCCTTGTACAGCTATCTTAATTACAAGTGATAAGAGCTACGATAATGTAGAGCATGTGTGGGGCTACAAAGAAACTGATGCTTTAGGAGGAAAAGATATTTATAGCGGTTCAAAAGGAGCTGCCGAACTTATTATCAAATCATATTATTACTCCTTTTTTGACGGCAAAGATCATTTAGTAAAGGTAGGAATTGGAAGAGCTGGAAATGTTATAGGGGGTGGTGATTGGGCTCGTGATAGGATTATTGTTGATACCGTTTGCGCATGGTCTAAAAATCAATCAGTTGAAATTAGATGTCCAGATGCTACAAGGCCATGGCAACACGTTTTAGAACCCTTATCAGGATATCTTGCTCTTGGTCAAAACCTCTTTTTAGGCAATAAAAATGATGGAGAAGCTTTTAATTTTGGTCCTCGTGCTGAACAAAATAGAACCGTTGTAGATCTTCTAAAAACTTTGTCAGAATCTTGGAACTCTTCTATTCCAGAAAACCCTTTTACAATAATAGACAATCTTCCATTCAAAGAATCTGGCTTACTTAAGCTTAATTGTGATAAAGCTTTATTTTTTTTAAAATGGGACGCAACTCTAGATTACAAGAACACTGTTACCATGACAGCGGAATGGTATTCGGCATATTATTCAAAACTTTTGGATTTATTTGATCTAACAAATGAACAAATAGATATTTATGAAAACAAAGCAGTTAAAAGAGGTTCATCTTGGATAGACTAGAGATAACCAAGCCAACAATCACCCCATTAAAAATTTTAGATCAAATAGAAGGAAGGGTAATGCATGCCCTAAAAGAATCTGAAAACAGTTTTGTTAATTTTGGCGAGGCTTATTTTTCAAGTGTTAATCATGGTATGACAAAAGGGTGGAAATTACATAAAAAAATGACACTTAATTTAATTGTTCCTCATGGAGAAATTAGATTTTTGGTTCATCATGGTAATGAGGATTCTGATGTTATCCCTCTAGTTGATGAGGTTCTAGGAGAAAATAACTATTCTCGTTTGACTATACCCCCTAACAACTGGGTTGCATTTCAAGGCATTGGCATGGGTAAGAATATATTATTAAATATTGCTAATATTGAACATGATCCAAGCGAGTCAATCAATAAATCTTTATCTTGTTTTAATATAGAGGGTTTTGAATATAATGAATGAAATTCGGGTATCTAAATCTTGTATTGGTGATCAAGAAATAAAGGCCGTAGTTCAGGTTCTTGAAAAAGGATTTTTGGGTATGGGCTCTGAAGTTCAAAGATTTGAAGAGGAGTTATCTGAGTTTTTTGGAAGAACCGCTCTTTGTTGTGTGAATGGAACGGCCGCTCTTCACTTAGCATTGCAATCAATAGGTATAAATCGAGGTGATGAGGTTCTAGTCCAATCTCTCACTTATTTGGCGAGTTATCAGGCTATAACAGCGTGTGGAGCGAAACCAATTAGTTGTGATGTTCTTTCCAATGCTGTTCAAGTAGACCTCGCTGACGCTGAACTAAAAATAACACCTAAAACAAAAGCAATTATGCCTGTTCATTATGCGGGAGGTGTTGGAGATCTCACAAGTATTTATGAGTTTGCTAAAAAGCATAATTTAAGAGTTATTGAAGACGCGGCGCATGCTTTTGGGTCCTCGTACAAAGATGCAAAAGTTGGTTCATTTGGTGATATTTCTTGTTTTAGTTTTGATGGTATAAAAAATATTACTTCAGGAGAGGGTGGCTGCATAGTAACTAATGATGAGGTTGTAATAAGAAAAATTAAAGATGCTAGATTATTGGGTGTTGAAAAAGATACTGAAAAGCGCTTTGCAGGAGAAAGAAGCTGGGATCCTGATGTGAATGCTCAGGGTTGGAGATACCATATGAGTGATATAATGGCAGCCATTGGAAGAGTCCAGTTATTAAATTTTAATTTATTAAAGTCAAAAAGACAGTTATTAGCTAAGCATTACAATCTTAAGTTAAAGAATTTATCAGAAATTACAATTTTTGATCATGATTTTGATCTTGTTGTTCCTCATATATATGTTGTTAAGTTAGATCATGGCATTGACCGTAAATTATTAATGCATTTTCTTCTTAATTTAAATATTCAGGTAGGAATTCACTATAAACCAAATCACTTATTATCGTATTTTATTGATAAGTTCTCTGCAAATCTTCATGTAACTGAAAAGCTATATCCTAGGCTGTTAACCTTGCCCATGCATCCAGACTTAGAAATTAAAGATATAGATTTTATTGTTAAGTCATTGAGAGAAGGAATAGAAAGTGCTCGATAGTCCTCTCATAAGCATAATAATGAATTGCTATAATGGGGAAAGGTATATTAAAGAAGCCATTGATTCTGTATATGCTCAGTCTTATTCTAATTGGGAAATAATATTTTGGGATAATGCTTCTACTGACAATAGTTACCTTATAGCTAGCAAATATGATTCAAAGATTAGTAAATTCAAAGCAGAAAAAAATACTTCTTTAGGTGAAGCTCGAAATAGAGCTGTTTCTCAAGCCAAAGGTGAATGGCTTGCATTCTTAGATGTTGATGATATTTGGCTACCAAAAAAACTTGAAATCCAATTAAGAGGACTGTTGCAAAATAATCATCTTCTTAGTTACGGAGGTATAAAAGAGGTTGATAAAGATTTAAATATTATTAGAGAACTTCCTGCCAGATGGAAGACTGGACAACATCTCAAATCACAATTACTTTACTTTGAAATTAATTTGGTTTCTTCTATGGTAAATCGCAATAAACTAGTTGAATTGGGCTTAAATTTTGATCCTGAAATGCAGGCATCTGAAGAATATAATCTTTATATGAAACTCTTACCATATGGAACAGTTCATGTATGTGAAGATATAATAGCTTTATATCGGGTTCATAATAAATCTTTAACTTATGAAAAGTTAGATCGTTTAGCAATCGAACGAAGAATTACACTTGAAGAATTAGCCATAATATATCCATCAGTGACTAGCTTGAATGAATATAATTTAGCCAAAAGACAAGCAGATTACTATGAAGCTTGCTCACTTATGAGTAAACAATATTTTATTTCAGCAAGAAAATTACTTCGAAAACATATTAAATCGCCCATATTTTTAGTAATTTATTTGATGTCTTTTTTTCCAATAGTTTGGAAATTTTGCCATGATCCAGTAACAAAAAAAAAGTTGACAGGCTTAATTAAGCTAAACCAATAATGAGAATTTTTTGGTTGTACTTTTCTGTTTGGATTTTTCCATTAAGTTCGGCTTTATGGTATGAATCTCCATTTAATGTTGGAATATCAAGCTTATCTCAATGGTATATGCTTGGACTTATGGGTCAAATGTTTATTTTTAGCCTATTAGCTTCTTTTATATTTGCTAAGAAACCATCTAAAAAAACTATTATTAACAAATTTAATGAATTTAAATCTATTAATTTTCATTTGAAATGTATATATGTTTGGTACTCTATTTTTATAATAGAAGTTATTATTTCTGGTGGAGCTCCTATTATTTGGGGTGCTGAAAAGGGTTACGGAGATTTTGGATTACCTGTATTGCACGGGTTCTCCAACATGTTAAGAGGAATGATATTTTCGCATTTAGTGCTTTTTTCTTTCTTAAATTTTAAATTGAATAAATCGATAATATGGTTAAGTCTTTTTCCTCTAATAAGTGCTTTAATTGTGGAGCAGTCAAGAGGTGCTTTTCTTATGACAATTTGTTTTGGCTTAGGTCCTGTACTGCTTTTTTTTCGACCTAGCATTAGTAAAATATTTATAGCATCTATATCAATCCCTATATTAATAATGACATTATCGGTTTTTCAATTTTTAAGATACTCAGAATCAGCTGTAGAAGAATTATATGTAATAGCTGACTTCGTAGTAGATAATGAGAGTGCTTATGAAAAGCTATTAGAACCAGTATTTAATTATATAGCCACACCAGCACTCAATGCTGGTTTAACCATTGACGAATCTCTTGTATATAACTTTAATTTTAGTGAAACCGTGAAACCTATTGTTCCAAGTCCATTGAGACCTCTTATTTGGGATATGAGTCTTGATACAAAAGATGATTATGGCGTTTTAGTAAATGAAGCTTTTAATACGTCAACATTTATAACACCAGTTATAAGAGACTTTGGTTTACTAGGAGGATGGATATTTTTTGGTATATTTTTTTTAATAAGTATCTATATATTTCAAAGGGCATCTATTGGAAGTGTAGAAAATATAATTAGACTTCCACCCATAGCAATGTGCATTGCACTTTCTTTTTTTACATCTTACATGTTTAGTTTAGTTACAATATTTTATATACTTTTGTCTGGACCTGTTGCTAGAATGATGAAATATGAAGAAAGCTAACTTTAAAATTAATCAGTTTCTTGAATCCTAATAGCTATAATAGCCATATATTAATTAAAATAGTTAAACATTATTTATGAGCATATTTAAAAATAAAATATTATTAATAACTGGGGGAACTGGTTCTTTTGGAAATGCTGTTCTAAAAAGATTCATTGACTCTGATTTATTGGAGATTCGTATATTTAGTCGTGACGAAAAGAAGCAAGACGACATGCGCAAAAAATATAATAATTCGAAGATAAAGTTTTATATAGGCGATGTTAGAGATTATGGATCGATATTAAGTGCAATGAGGGGTGTCGATTATGTCTTTCATGCAGCCGCATTAAAACAGGTTCCATCTTGTGAATTTTACCCACTTCAGGCAACAAAAACTAACGTAATGGGTACTGAAAACGTTCTTGAAGCAGCTATTTCATGCAATGTTAAAAAAGTAGTATGCTTAAGCACAGATAAGGCTGTTTACCCAATTAACGCGATGGGTATTACTAAGGCTCTTATGGAAAAAGTAGCTGTTTCAAAATCTAGAGATAGCAAATCTACCGTTATATGTGTAACTCGATATGGAAATGTTATGGGATCTAGAGGTTCTGTAATTCCATTATTTCTTAATCAAATTCAAAAAAATAATCCTATAACCCTTACAGATCCTGAAATGACAAGATTTATGATGACTTTGGAAGATGCTGTAGAGCTAGTTTTATTTGCTTTTCAAAACTGCAGTCCTGGAGATATTTTTGTACAGAAATCACCAGCAGCTACTATAGAAACCCTAATAAATGCTTTAGCGAGTTTAATGAAATGTGAAAACCTAGATATTGATGTTATAGGAACTCGACATGGTGAAAAATTATTTGAAACTCTTTTAAGTAGAGAAGAAATGGTGTCTGTTCATGATATGGGAGATTACTTTAGGGTTCCTCCTGATTTAAGAGATCTTAACTATGTTAAATTTTTTGAAAAGGGCCAAGAAGAGATTTCTATTTCTACTGAATATAACTCCCACAATACTCATCGTTTGGATCAACAGGAAACAAAAGATTTATTACTAAAACTTAATTTTGTTCAAGCGGCCGTAAAAGGAAATCATATAGACCCTGATTGGTAGCATGAATCAATTCCATGCATAATCTGACCTATCAATTTTAAAAGTTTGAAATGGCTGTAAATTAAAGGATATAAATTATGACTAAAGAGAAAATAAGAGTACTCACAATGGTTGGAACACGACCTGAAATCATAAAGTTAAGCGAAGTAATGAAATTACTAGATATTCATACTGATCATATTATCGCTCATACGGGTCAAAATTATGATTTTGAACTTAACGAAATTTTTTTTAATCAACTCGGGGTTAGAAAGCCAGATCATTTTTTAGAGTGTAATGTGGAATCACCTGCTGACACTATTGCTGATATTATTTCAAAAACAGATAAACTCATCGAGAAAGTTCAGCCCGATGCCTTTTTAATATATGGAGATACTAACAGCTGCTTAAGTGTTATTGCAGCTAAAAGAAGAAAGATACCTATCTTTCATATGGAAGCTGGCAATAGATGTTTTGATCTTAGAGTGCCTGAAGAAATTAATAGAAAGATAGTTGATCATTTAAGTGATATAAATATGCCTTTATCAGAACATGCCAGAAGATATTTAATGGCCGAAGGAATTCCTGGCGATAGAATTATTAAAACAGGCTCTCCAATGAGGGAAGTAATTTTAGCGAATCTTAAAAAAATTGAAAAAAGTAAAATATTAGAAACAGAAAAATTAAGTAAAAATAAATATTTTCTAGTAAGCATCCACAGAGAGGAGAATGTAGATTCTGAGAAAAATTTTCGAGAGCTTGTTAATTCATTAGATTTAATTGCAAATCAATTTAAGTTCCCAATAATTATTTCTACTCATCCTAGAACTCGAAAGAAGCTTGAGGAGATGGGCTATGAAGATAGCAATAAGTACTTAAGATTCTCTAAGCCGTTTGGTTATTATGAATATAATAAACTTCAGATGAATGCATATTGTGTTATTTCTGACTCTGGGACTATTTCTGAGGAATGTTCATTATTAAAGATTCCCGGAATAATGATAAGGCAAGCACATGAAAGACCTGAAGGAATGGATGAAGGAACAGTTATTATGACTGGCCTTTCTGGAAGAGATATTATTAATGGAATCGAAGTTGTTGTTGCAAATATAAGTAAAGTCAAAGTAATAGAAGACTATGATGTTGAGAATGTATCACAGAAGGTCTTAAAAATAATTTTATCTTACTATCACTTCATAAATAGAGAGGTGTGGAAAAAGAACTCATGAACATTCTTTTACTAGGGTCAACAGGAATGATTGGCCACAAAATCTTTCAAGTATTATCTAAAAATAAGAAACTGAACATATTTAATATGTCTAGGTCAAGACTGAACCAAGAGACTATATTAATAGACCTGCTAAGAATTGAAGATCTGATAGAAAATATTGAAAAGATACAACCTGACTTTATTATCAATGCTGCAGGAATTCTAATTGAGGATTCAGAGCTGAATCCATTAAATTCAATTAAACTAAATGCGACTCTTCCCTTAATTCTAAGTGAGATATCTAAGAGATATAAATTTAAACTAATACAAATATCTACTGATTGTGTTTTTTCAGGAAAAGATGGCCCTTATTTACCTTATGATTTAAGAGATGCGTGCAGTGTATATGGTAAAACTAAGGCATTAGGAGAGGTAGATGATGGCTCTAATCTTACAATCAGAACTTCGGTAATTGGACCTGATTTAGCTGCTGATGGTAAGGAGTTATTTAATTGGTTTATGAATCAGTCAGGTGAAATAAATGGCTATTCCAAATCAATGTGGTCAGGTGTAACAACTATAGAACTAGCAAAATGTGTAGAATTTTGTATATTAAATAAAAAAACTGGCATCAATAACTTAACTTCTGGCACAGCCATATCCAAATACGAATTGCTTAGATTAATTAATAAGTTATCAGGAAAAAATTTAACTATTAATAAAATAGATGGACCAAGCAATAATAAAGTTTTACGAACACAAAGTCCTTTTTTCTACGACGAGCCCCAAGTTTATAGTGAATTAATAAAAAAAATGATAGATGATATTGCAGAGTCAAAAATTTATTCCAATTACAAACTTTAAAATATTCAATCAGCAAATTTACTTGAATTTTTAATGCAATGAAATATATTTATAAATCTTATGAGTAAATTAAAAAGTGTTTAAATTATCATCTTTTTTATTTGAAAAACTTCTCTTAAAAGCTAAAAAAAATATTCGGTCACGAGAATCATTTAATATCCATCAAAATCACAGCGAATCTTGTCAGCGACTCTTAAATGCTATCAATATAGGAAGCTATATTCAGCCACATCGTCATTTTCAAGCAAATAAAAAAGAAATGCTTATTGCTATGGTGGGTAAATTTGCAATTATTGAATTCTTTGAAAATGGAGACTTTAAAAACTATACGATATTCGCTACAGAAAAATTTCTTGATAAAAATATATCCTCTGTTGCAGTAGAATTATCATCTGACTGTTGGCATACCGTCATAGCATTAGAGCCTATGTCAGTTTTATTAGAAATTAAAGAGGGTCCTTTCAACCCTAATGAGGCAAAAGATTTAGCACCATGGGCTCCCTCACCAGAATCAAAGGATGTAAATGAATATGTTAAGAAACTTTATAAATATTGTTGTCCTGAATTAATATTATCAAACCTGAATATAGATTAGTGAAATAGTCTAAGATATAAACAAATTACTTAACATTAACGAACGTGCATAAAAAAAATAAAATATATGTAGTTTCTGAATTTGTTGATAAAAAAACAAACTCAACTGGATATTATTGGTATAAAACAATTAAAGGAATATCTAGAAAAAAAAACAATATTTCTGTGATATCACTATCAGAGAGTTGCGACAAAGCTATTAATGAAAACAACAAAGTGTCATACATACCTGTCAAAAATATATCACGAAACCTAGGAACTGGTTTTATAAAGAAATTAATAGATAATTTTATAGTATCTTTTAAATTTACATTAAAAATTGCTAAGCATGCAAGAAAGAATGATATTGTCTTTTCTGGAACGAACCCCTCTCTTATAGTGTTATTTATTTCTATATTAAAAATCTTTAAAAGATTTAAATGGGTAGTTTTAGTTAATGATGTTTTTCCAGAAAATCTTGTCCCAGCTAAGTTAGTTAGTAAAAATTCTTTTTTATATAAATTCATAATAGGCTTATTTAACTTTGCCTATAAAAAAGTAGATAAAATCATTGTTATAGGAAGAGATATGAGGGATTTAATAGCAAAAAAAACGAACAATTTATCCAATATAAAGTACATATCAAACTGGGTTGATCTTAAAGACATCTCGCCTAATTTTCAATCTAAAGCATTAGAAGTTAGTTCAGAAGAGAAATTAGTATTTCAATTTTTTGGAAATATGGGCATTGTCCAGGGATTAGATATTCTATTAGAGTCGATTTCTAAAACAAAAAATAAAAAAGCTAAATTTAACTTTATTGGAAATGGTTCAGGTGCTGAGGGTGTTAAACAATTTATATTACATAACCCTCATATTGATATATCTCTGCTTCCTCCTATTCCTTTTAAGCATAATAACGAAGGACTCTTCGCTTGTGACATAGCCATGGTAAGTTTAACAGAAGGGATGAGTGGTTTAGCAGTTCCAAGTAAGGCTTATTTTTCTTTAGCTGCAGATAAGCCTATTTTTGCAATTGGAGATAAAGGGTCTGAACTCGAACTTCTTATTAATGAAAATGATTTTATTGGTTGGTATTCAAGTTCTTTTAATAGTGCAGAAATTGCTAAAAGCATAGATAAAATTTGTGATTTAGATCTAAGCAAATTTATAAATAAACCAAGAGAGCTAATTGATACAAAATTCAATTATAATGACTCTATTAATGAATATATATCTGTAATTAATAGTCTAGAATCTTGAGGTTCTAATATATGGAAAATAAAAAAATAGCGCTTATTGGAGGAGCTGGATTTGTTGGAACTAGGTTGGCTAATAGATTCAATAAATCTAATATTGACTATACGATTTTTGATATTGATCAATCAAACAAAGCTTCTTGTTTTTTGGATGTTGAAGATCCAGCCTCATTAAAACGATTAGAAGGCCATAACGTAATAGTTAATCTTGCTGCGGTTCATAGAGACGATATTAGGCCACTAAGTAGATATGACGATGTAAATGTTGATGGTGCAAATAATATATGTAATGCAGCTAGACGAAACAATATAACAAAAATTATTTTTACTAGCTCAGTAGCTGTATATGGTTTTGCTGAAAATAATACAGACGAAGAGGGCGCCATTAAATACTTCAACGACTATGGAAGAACAAAGTATTTAGCAGAACTAATATTTAAAAAATGGCAAGAGGAGGATCCTGACAATAGGACCTTGGCTATTATCAGGCCAACGGTTATATTTGGGGAAGGAAATAGAGGAAATGTATTTAATTTATTGAATCAAATAGCATCTAAAAGATTTATTATGGTGGGCTCAGGCGATAATAAAAAATCCATGGCTTATGTTGAAAATATAGCTGCTTTTCTTGAGCATGCTACTAATTTTAAAAATGGCTCCCACGTCTACAATTACATAGATAAACCTGACTTCAGCATGAATGAGCTTGTAGCATTAGTTAACAAATCACTGCATGGCAGGGATAGTATAGGAATTAAGTTACCCATTTCCATTGGATTTTTACTAGGATATTTAGCAGATTTAATATCCTTAATTCTGAGAATCAATCTTCCTATTAGTAGTATTAGAGTAAAAAAATTTATTAGTTCAAGTTTATTTGATTCATCTGCCAGTAAAACAGGCTTTATAGCTCCACTTTC
>MDTB01200804.1_pt1 | contig 10454 bp, 6 predicted proteins | sample 811161 | NCBI WGS metagenome assembly MDTB01 (sample SAMN05326650, study PRJNA326480) | marine metagenome | isolation source: seawater | place: Mediterranean Sea | collected 2009
TGAAGTTACAGATGATGGCAAAATACATACACATTTTAATTTATTTGGTACAGCAACTGGCAGGCTATCTTCTGAAAAACCTAATTTACAAAATATTCCGAATAAAACAGAACTTGGTCAACAGATTAGAGATTTTTTTATATCAGGACCTTCAAAGAAATTTGTCATATCTGATTATTCTCAAATAGAACTGAGGGTATTAGCACACTTAAGTAAAGACAGTGACATGACATCTATATTAAAAGATAAAAATTCTGATATACATTCGGAAACTGCAGCCAGAATTTTTAATACTAAACTTAGTGATGTTTCATCAGACATGCGGAGGAAAGCTAAAGAAGTAAACTTTGGTTTAATTTATGGAATGGAGGCATTTGGACTATCTAAAAGTTTGAATATAAGTCAAAAAGAAGCTTCAGAATTAATTACATCATACTTTAGTCAATTTCCAAAGATTAAAGGTTTTCTTGATAGTGTTGTTAATCAAGCAGAACAAGATACATATACTACGACACTTTTAGGTAGAAAAAGATATATTCGAGAACTAAGTTCTTCTAACTTCCAAGTGAAGGCTGCTGGAAGGAGGATTGCTATGAATGCTCCTATACAAGGAACAGCTTCTGACATAATGAAAATAGCTATGATTAGAGTTTCAAATAAGTTAAGTAAATTAGATGGAACAAATTTATTATTACAAATACATGATGAATTAATAGTTGAAACGGATGAACTTCACCTAAAAAAGGTTAAAGAAATTGTTACAAAAGAAATGGAATCAGCTTTAACTTTAGATGTCCCTTTATTTGTAAATACTAAAGTTTCAGACTCACTCGCAAATTTTAATTAATAGTTTGTAAAAAACTCAGATATGTTATTCTTATTCACGCAACACTATGATTGGAAAAAAAACAAAACATGACAGATAATATAGAAGACACTTCGCAACCATCTAATGTTGTATCTCTTCCTGATGATATAAAACCCGAAGACTTTCCTGAGTTACTTGAACAAACACTCGTTACCTTTAACGATGGTGATGTTATTGAGGGAACTATTGTTCGAGTTGACAGAAATGAAGTCATGGTTGATGTAGGTTATAAATCTGAAGGAGTTATTCCATCAAGAGAACTTTCAGTTAGAAAAGGCGTTAATCCTAAGGAGCTTGTAAATGAAGGCGAGAAAATACAAGCTTTAGTTCTTGACAAAGAAGATGATGAAGGAAGATTAATACTGTCAGTTAAAAGAGCAGTTTATGAAAAAGCATGGGGTGACATTCAGAAAGTGTCTGATGACAAGACTTCCATAAAAGGAACTGTTATTGAGTCAGTAAAGGGTGGTTTAATAGTAGATATTGGTGTAAGGGGCTTCCTACCAGCATCTTTAATAGATGTAAGAAGAGTTAAAGAACTTTCCTCATACATCGGAGAAGAAATTGAAGCTAAAATCCTTGAGCTTGATCGTCAAAGAAACAATATTGTTTTATCTCGTAAAGCTCATCTAGAGGAAGAGATGTCTGAAGAAAGACAAGGTTTTCTAGACGATCTACAAGTAGGAGACATTAAAGAAGGAAAAATATCTTCAATTGTAAGCTTTGGTGCTTTTGTTGATATTGGTGGTATGGATGGCTTAGTTCACGTATCTGAATTGTCATGGAGACATGTTGAGAATCCAAATGAAATTGTAAAAGTTGGAGACACAGTTACTGTTAAAGTTTTAGAAATTGATAATGATAAAGAAAGAATCTCTTTATCTATTAAACAAGTAAAAGAAGATCCTTGGTTAGATTTCGAACTTCACTTCAAGGAGGGAGATGTTGTTGAGGGAGAAGTTACTAAAGTAGTTCCATTTGGTGCATTCGTTACTATAGGCAAAGGTGTTGAAGGATTAGTGCATGTTTCAGAAATTTCTTCTGATAAAGTTGACTCACCAGAACTAGTACTTGCTCTTGGTCAAAAAGTACAAATTAAAATTACAGAATTAGATATTGAAAAACGAAGAGTCAATTTATCAATTAAACAAGCGGATCCTAATTGGAAAAAAGAAGAATCAAATAAAAAGACTCCTAAAACACACTCAAGTGAATCTGAAGATAGTTCACCTAAACGACAAACAGTTGAAGGTGTTGATGAATCATTGGAAAACATTCTTCAAGAACTTAAAGAAAGAGGAATTGGAAACTCCTAGGATTATTTTTTTATTAGCTTAATCTTAAATTATGGCTAAAAAAGTAATTATCATAACTGGACCAATAGGTAGCGGTAAAAGTTCTGCAACTAAATATTTAAGTGACCTTGGGTTTACAACAATCGATTTAGACATGGTATCTAATAATATTTTGAATTCCTTCGATTCTCTAAGCTTTTTAGAGAATTATTTTCCAACAGCTGTAGAGGAAAATGTTATCAACAAGGAGACTCTGGCAAGTATTGTTTTTAATGATAGGGAAAAATTAACTATTTTAGAGGACTTTTTACACCCCCAAGTATTAACAAAATTACAAGAAATAATATCAGAATCAGAAGGCGTTATTTTTGTTGAGGTATCAGCACCAAGAAATCTACAAGTTGATTTTGATTGTCTCGTTATAATTGCACCTGAACAAACTAGAAAAGAAAGATTAAAAAAACGAGGAATGGAAATTCAGGATATCGAGAACAGAATCAATTCACAAAAAGATGAAAAATGGTGGATATCTCTTGGCACTGTTTTACACAATCAGGATTTAAATAAACTTTACAGTGAAATTGATAAATATTTGAATACAAACAACATACATTAAGCCCTAATATTTAGGACAGATTTATCAAATTGGTATAATTATTCATGAACAAGTTTGAAGTTATTTCCGAGTTTGAGCCCAAAGGTGATCAACCCAATGCTATTAATGAACTTTATGATGGCATAAATAAAGGTAAACATTTTCAAACTCTTAAAGGCATTACTGGATCTGGTAAATCCGCAACTATAGCTTGGCTTATTGAAAAAACACAATTACCTTCATTAGTTCTAGCTCCAAATAAAGCTTTAGCTGCACAGTTAGCAAACGAATTTAAACAGTTTTTTCCTAACAATAGAGTTGAATACTTTGTGTCATACTACGACTACTACCAACCGGAAGCTTACGTTCCAAGAACGGATACATTTATTGAAAAAGATGCAAATATAAATGAAGAAATTGACAGGTTAAGACATTCTGCAACAAGCGCACTTTTGTTGAGAGAAGATGTAATTGTTGTATCTTCTGTTTCTTGTATCTATGGTCTTGGGTCACCATTAGAGTATCGAAATAAACTAATTCCGATTATAAAAAATAAAGAATTTGAAATTGATGAATTATTATCACAACTGATTAAGCAGCAATACGTAAGAAATGACTTAGTAGTTCAAAGAGGCTCTTTTAGGCTTAGAGGCGATACCTTAGATATTTTTCCAGTTTATGAAGAGACTATTTTTCGTATTGAATTTTTTGGTGATGAGGTTGAAAATATTTCTAGAATTGATCCAACAACAGGAGAAGTTCTTGAAAGATTGAGTGAATTGGCAATATTACCTGCTTCACACTATGTAATATCTGATGATTCTAGAAAGGATGCACTTAAAAACATATCAAAAGATATGGAGCTGCAAGTTAAAAAATTTCAAGATGAGAATAAATTACTCGAAGCACAACGAATTGAACAAAGAACAAAATATGACTTAGAGATGCTTTCGGAGCTTGGAGTGTGCTCTGGTATTGAAAACTATTCAAGATACTTTGATGGACGTAAGCCAGGTGAAGCACCGTTTACATTATTAGATTTTTTTCCAGAAGAATTTTTAATGGTAGTAGATGAAAGTCATATAGCTATTCCACAGATAAGGGGACAGTTCGAAGGAGATAAGTCAAGAAAGAGTACTTTAGTTGATTATGGATTTAGACTACCTTCCGCACTTGACAATAGGCCATTAAAATTTGATGAGTGGAAAGATAAAGTCAGCAAAGCTGTTTTAGTATCAGCTACTCCTGGAAAATGGGAAAATGAAAATTCAGAAAACTTTATTGAACAAGTAATAAGACCTACAGGATTATTAGATCCAAAAATTCAAATTAAAAGTAGCAATAATCAAATCAAAGATTTATTAAATGAAATAAACAGTGTAGTTAGAAATGGTAATCGAGTTCTTGTTACAACACTTACAAAAAAAATGAGTGAAGCATTAAGTGACTTTTTACTAAAAGCTGGAATTAAAACAAGATATCTGCATTCTGACATTGATACGCTTGAAAGAATAGAAATTCTAAGAGACTTAAGAAAAGGGGAATTTGACGTATTAGTAGGTATAAACCTCTTAAGGGAGGGCCTAGATTTACCAGAGGTAGAATTGGTAGCAATTCTTGATGCCGATAAGGAGGGCTTTTTAAGATCTGAAACAAGCCTAATTCAAACAGTTGGTAGAGCAGCAAGAAATCAGGATGGATATGTGATTATGTATGCTGATAAAATTACTGATTCAATGAAAAAAACTATAGATGAAACAGAAAGAAGAAGAAAGCTTCAAGAAATTCATAATAAAAAAAACAATATCACACCAACAACAATTCAAAAAAATATTAGTGACATATTAGAAATGGTTGAAAAAAGTAGAGCATCCAATCCTTCTAGAATTAGTACAGCCGATTTAAATATAAAAGAAGCATCAAAAAAAGATTTAGTTAAAATTTCAAAAAACATCGAACAAGAAATGAAGTTAGCAGCCGATTTATTAGAGTTTGAACTTGCTGCTAGATTAAGAGACGAATTAAAAGATTTGAGAAGAGAAATTCAAGAAATAGTCGAATGAAAGAAGATATTTTAAAAATTAGAGGTGCTAAGGAGCATAATCTTAAAAATGTTTCTGTAGATATTCCAAAAAATAAACTAGTAGTTATAACTGGCCTTTCAGGTTCAGGAAAGTCTTCTTTAGCTTTCGATACTATATATGCTGAGGGTCAAAGAAGATATGTTGAGAGCCTTTCTGCTTATGCAAGACAATTTCTTGGTCAAATGGAAAAACCTAATGTTGAAAGTATTGAAGGTCTATCACCTGCTATTGCAATTGATCAAAAAACATCATCTCGTAGTCCAAGATCTACAGTTGGTACCGTTACAGAGGTTCATGATTACTTAAGGTTACTCTGGGCAAGAATAGGCATTAGTTATTGTCCAAACTGTAATAATAAGATTGAAAAACAATCTGTAAATTTCATCGTAAATCAAATTATGAATTTTGGTGAAGGTTCAAGTATTGATATTTTAGCACCGGTAGTTAAATCAAGAAAAGGTGAATTTGAGTCACTTTTTAAGGATTTACAATCTCAAGGGTTTTCAAGAGTTCTAGTTGATGGAGAATTAGTAAGGTTAGAAGACACACAAAGACTTGATAGATATTTTAATCATGACATTTCAGTAGTTATTGATCGAGTAAAGTTAAAAAAGACACCAGGTAGAAGACTACCTCAATCAATAGAAACTGCACTTGAACTTACATCTGGATTAGTTGATATAAGTTTTAATAAAGAAATTTATTCTTACAGTCAAAATCTAGGCTGTCTTAAATGCGGTCTTTCATATGACAAACTAGAACCACGTGATTTTTCATTTAATTCACCTTTTGGAGCTTGTAGTTCATGTAATGGTTTAGGAGTAAGTTATGAAATAGATGAAAACTTACTGGTAAAAGATTTTGATTTAACAATTAATGAAAATGTCTTTCCTGATATGTCTACGCGAAAATATTTTAGAGCACAAATATATGGTGTTTGTGAACATTTTGATATTCCGATGGATATCCCGTATAAAGAATTAACTCGTGATCAGAAAGATATTCTTTTACATGGCTCTAATGGAGAAAATACAGTCATTAGATATACAAATAGATTTGGGAATTCACGAGTTTGGCATCGTCCTTATAGAGGGATAGTTCCAACATTTAAGAAAAATTATGAAGAAACTACATCTGATCACGCACGTGAGTACTACAAACAATTCATGAGGGAACTTGATTGTAAAATATGCCAAGGAGAAAGGCTAAATAAAAGATCACGACTAGTTAAAGTTAAAGGACTAACTTTAGGGAAGCTAAACAGTTTATCTATATCAAATGCGTTAGAAATTATCAAAAATTTAAAACTTACTGGAAGTGATAAAGAAATCTCGTTACCTATTGTCCGTGAAATAATTGAAAGGCTAACTTTTCTAAATGAGGTTGGTTTAAATTATCTGCAATTAAGTAGAGGAGCTGCGTCCTTATCCGGTGGTGAGGCCCAAAGAATTAGATTAGCTACACAAATTGGTTCAGGATTAACAGGTGTTCTTTATGTTCTAGACGAACCTTCAATAGGACTTCATCAATCTGATAATATAAAATTAATCGAAACTTTAGTTCGATTAAAAAACTTGGGAAATACGGTCCTCGTGGTTGAACATGATGAAGAAACTATGAAATCTTCTGATCATTTAATAGATATTGGATGGGGTGCTGGCGAACAAGGAGGTGAAATTGTAGCTGAAGGAAGTTGGGAAAAAGTTTCCAAAAATTTAAAATCTTTAACTGGGCAATATTTGTCTGGTAAACAAATTGTTGCGTATCCAAATGTGAGAAGAAATAGCAATGGAAATAAAATTACAGTAAGAGGGGCAAAAGAAAATAATTTAAAAAATTTAACTGTTGATTTTCCATTAGGACAATTTATTTCTGTTACAGGAGTTTCTGGAAGCGGAAAATCTACTTTAGTGTCTGAAATATTATCTAAATCTATACAAAATGAATTTTCCAAAAATTTAATAATTCCGGGACTACACAAAAATGTTTCAGGTTTGGATAATATTGATAAATTAATTGAAATTGATCAGTCACCAATTGGAAGAACTCCAAGATCTAACCCCGCTACATATTCTGGAGTCTTTGATCAGATAAGAAATCTTTTTTCTCAAACTGAAGAATCAAAAATTAGAGGCTATAAACCTGGAAGATTTTCATTTAATGTTCCAGGGGGTAGGTGTGAATATTGTAAAGGTGATGGAAATATTAAAGTTGAAATGTATTTTTTACCAGATATTTATGTTATTTGTGATGAATGTGAAGGTTCCAGATATAATCCTGAAACTTTATCTATTCGATGGAAAGGATATAACATTGCTGAAATTCTAGATTCAACTGTTGAGAACGCACTTCAAATATTTGAAAACCAACCAAGCATATTTAGAATTATAAAGACATTAGATGATGTTGGATTATCATATATAAAACTTGGCCAAGCAGCTACTACATTATCTGGTGGGGAAGCACAAAGAGTAAAACTTGCAAAAGAGTTAAGTAAGAGATCTACTGGAAAGACAGTTTATATTCTTGATGAGCCAACTACAGGTCTCCACTTTGCTGATGTAGATAAATTACTAGAGGTTCTACATCTTTTAGTTGATAAAGGTAATACAGTCATAGTTATTGAACACAATTTGGACGTTATTAAGAACTCTGATTGGATTATTGACTTAGGTCCAGAAGGGGGAGAGAATGGTGGAAATATAGTAGCAGAAGGCACACCTGAAAATATTTCAAAATCTAAATTCTCTTTAACTGGTAAACATTTAAGAGAAGTACTCATAAATGGATAAGTTAGACAACAAAGAAATACCTGATAAACCTGGAATTTACATATTTAAAGATAAATACAGTGAACCTATTTATGTTGGAAAAGCTAAAAACTTGAGAAAAAGAGTTGCTACTTATTTTGGTAGTAACACATCATGGAAAATTAAACGATTAGTCAATGAAGCAAAGGAGATATCTTTCGTCGTTTCACAGAATGAAGCAAATGCTTTACTTGCTGAGTATTCTTTTATTCAGGAATTTAGGCCTAAATATAATGTTCAATTTAAAGATGACAAGTCGTATCCCTATGTAACTATAAGCGATGATTTATGGCCAAGAGTTTATGTTTCTAGAAATATAAATAAAAAAAATACAAACTTTGGACCTTATCCATTTATAGGAGCTGCACGACGATCTTTAGACCATTTAATAAATATATTTCCTGTTAGGACATGCTCAAATAATACATTTGAAAGACACCAAAAATTAAAAAAGCCTTGTTTACTTTATGAAATTGAAAAGTGCGCTGGACCCTGTGTTGACTATGTTGCTCAAGAGGAATATAAAGAAATGATTGACAATATTAAAGAATTTTATAGAGGCAATTCTGATAAGTATATTGATGACAAAATACAAGAAATGAAATATCAATCGGACAATCAGAAATATGAAGATGCACAGAAAACCAAAAATATCATTCAGCATTTAGAAAATGCCAGAATCACTCAAACTTTGATGACTGCAAATGATAAAAATGTAGATGTTATTGGAATTGATGTTGGAAAGTATGATGTAGTTTTAACATGTCTAATTATTAGAAATGGAAGAATTACTGGTGAAATTAAGAAAAATATAGAACCTATAGACGTAAATGATATCGAAACTTATTTGCCACAAATAATTATCAATATGTTTGAAAACCACATACCATCAAACGAAATTCTCATTAGTCACGAATTTAGTTTAATTAATGTAATCGAGAAAAAATTAAAACAAAAGTGGAATAAAAATATTAAATTAGTAAACCCAAAACGTGGATGGAAAAAAGATTTATTACATACTGCAATTGAAGATGCAAAAGAACTTAGAAGGGTCGCAGACCTAAAAAGAAGATCTGATCTAGAGTTTCGATCACTATCTTTGGAACAATTAAAAAATAAACTAAATTTAAAAAATATTCCATACAGAATTGAGGCGTATGACATTTCAAATCTCGGAGATAAATTTCGAGTTGGATCAATGGTTGTTATGGAAGACGGTTTAATAAAACCCTCAATGTCTAGAAAATTTCACATTAAAACATTTAAGGGACAGGACGACTTTAAATCTATTGAAGAAGTCATATTTAGAAGACTAAAAAGACTGACTAATATAAGTGAGCAAGATCAAAGCTTTCGTAGGTCTCCAGATTTAATTCTTATTGATGGTGGTAAGGGTCAATTGTCTAAAGCTAAGAGTGTAATAGATCATTTCCAGCTAGAAATTGATGTATTGGGATTAGCTAAAAAAGAAGAAGAAATTTATTTGCCGTCTTCAAAAAAACCGGTTTTATTAAATAAGAACTCAGAAGCTCTCTATGTGTTACAAAATATTAGAGATGAAGCCCATAGAATTGCTATAAATGAAAATCGAAGATTACGTTTAAAAGATTTAGATATTAACAATTTACTATCAATTAAAGGAGTTTCAGAAGAATCAATCAATCAATTAATTATTAAGTATAAAACACTAGACGGCATTTCTTCCGCTTCTATTAATGATTTAGAAAACCAGATAACTAAAAGAGAAGCTGAAAAGGTATTTAATTACTTTAGTTCATAAATAACATCCTTTTAATTTACTATTTCAATCTAGAATGTTGATAAGTAAAATAAACACGAGGAATTTATGGCATCAAAAAGACCCGAAGTTTTACTGCTAGTCGGTATGTCTGGCGCTGGTAGATCTTCTAGTTCAAACGTATTTGAAGACCTTGGTTATTATGTAATCGAAAATCTTCCAGCTGATTTAGTTGAATCTGTAGTGAATTCCAATGATGTAACTGAAACTAATAAACAATTAGTACTTACAATTGATGCAAAAGACACTTCTGCACAATCTGAACTTAAGCAAAGTATTGATAAATTGAATCAATCCGGTGTTTTAACGAGAATAATATTTCTTGATGCAGATAACGAAACACTATTAGAAAGATATGAAGAAAATAGAAGACCTCACCCAATGGGGAAGGATTCAATATCTCAATCTGTAAAAGCTGAAAGAGAGTTACTAAAACCAATTAGAGAAATTTCTGATCAAGTTATTGACACTACTGATATGAATGTTCATGAATTAAGAAAAAGAATAATTGAAGGCTTCCAAGACGACACTTCAAGTCAAGATCTCAAGATTTCCGTTACTTCTTTTGGGTTTAAAAATGGCACTCCAAGAGATGCAGATATTGTATTCGATGTTAGATTCTTACCTAATCCCCATTGGAGGGAGGAACTAAGAGCATCAACAGGACAGTCGCCAATGGTAAGAAACTATGTTTTATCTTTTGAAGATGCACAGGTATTTCTAAATAAAATAAAAGATATGGTTGAATTTTTACTTCCACGTTTTATCTCAGAAGGAAAGTCATACGTCGGAATAGCAATTGGTTGCACTGGTGGAAAACATAGAAGTGTTGTTATGGCTGAGGAAGTTACAAAATGGCTTAAAGGTGAAAACAATGATGCTGTCGTCCTTCATAGAGATATGAAGGAATCATAACTTGTACTTCTCTATATATTCCAAGATTAAAACTTTTCATACCTTGATCCAAGAAAACTTTCAATGACAGAAATGAGATTAAATATTAA
>MDTB01054042.1_pt1 | contig 10453 bp, 12 predicted proteins | sample 811161 | NCBI WGS metagenome assembly MDTB01 (sample SAMN05326650, study PRJNA326480) | marine metagenome | isolation source: seawater | place: Mediterranean Sea | collected 2009
GTTGAATCCATCGATGGCCATGGGGCCTTGATGGCCCTTGAGGCCCTCAACCCCCAGCGCCGTCGCCAGCTGTTTGAAGCCCTCCTGGCTGAATTCCGGCTGCTGAGCGAACGCCTGCGCCAGCAATGTGGTGAAGCCGGCCCCGAGCAGGCCATGCAGCTCTGGCAAGCCCAGCAGCCGCTGCTGCGCCAGCGCGCCATGCAGCAATTGGTGGGTGCTTACACGCAGATGCCCCGCGATGGTGCGTTGGTCCCGATGGCGGAGACCCTGCTCGCCGGCATCGACTTGAACGCAGAAGACCCTGAACTTGCCGATTTGCTGCCCAGCCTGATGGCCCTGATCCAGGGACGTCCCCTGCTGATTGACGGCCACCTGCTGGCGGCAGATGAACCACCAGCGCTGCTGCATTTGCAACATCTGATGAGCAACTGGGTGGTGCGCAACGCTGAATTGATCAGCCGTGAACTGCTCAACAGCTGCAGCAGTTGGCCTGAACTGCGCCGCTCGATGCTGATGCCCGAGCTGCTCTCCACCAGACAGCTGGACCGGCAGCGCAACCGCATCAATTCGCTGGACCGCTGGCAGAACCTTGTGGAGCGACCGATGGCCATCTACGAAAGCAGAAGGCTTCTCTACGACATCGGCAACGGCCAGCTGGAGCAGTCGGTTGTGCATGAATTGCGCGATGCAGAGCTGCGGCAGCTGAGCTGGTGGCAGCAGGCCATCACCCTGGTGCTGGAGACCCGAGACGCGCTGGCCCCGCAGGTAGAGCTGCTGATCAACAGGCTTGGCTCCCTCACCGTGCTGTTGCTCACCCGCGTGCTGGGACGGGCCATCGGGCTGATTGGACGCGGCGTGCTCCAGGGTCTGGGCCGCGGCCTGCAGAATGCCGGAACCGAACCCGAACGTCTTTGAACCTGCTTCAGGTCATTGCCACAACCCTGCTGAGCCTGCTGCTGTGGGTGGCCCCACCGGCCCTGGCAGCCCGGGAGACCGACAGCTACGACGGCAACATCTTTGCGCTTTACGCAGGAGATGGAGCCCTCGTTCCCCCCCACATCAGTCTGGCTGAGGCCCTTGGGCAGCAGCGACCGGTGCTGCTCTCGTTTTTTCTTGATGACAGCGCCGCCAGCAAAAACTTCGCGCCGCTGCTCTCGGATCTGCAGGGCCGCTGGGGCAAGGTGGTTGAGGTGATCGCCCTACCCAGTGATCCCTACAGCGTCGATCCCAAGGCAGAGGCGGGCGATCCCTCCCGCTATTGGCGTGGCACCGTGCCCCAACTGCTGGTGATCAACAGCCAGGGTGAGGTTCTCTATGACGTGGACGGGCTGATGGATCCAGCTGCGATTGAAACAGCTTTGAGCCAGGCCACAGGCCTGGAGCTGAGCGGCGCCATGGGCAGCAGCACCAGCTTCAACGAGATCAACAGCGGCTACGGCAGCTGAGACCCGCCTTAGATGAAGCGACCAACGAAAACGTCGGAGAAATCACGGTCAAACAGCATCGTGTCGCGGGTCTCCAGTTCCTCATCACTGAGGCCTGCCAGACGGTGCAAGTGGTGACGGATCACCGTGGCTTTGCTCAGCGCATGGCCATGGTCAGAGGCCAGCTTGAGCAGCTCATCGTGAGAGCGGACCTCCTTCATCTTGTCGCTAAGGGCCAGATTGGTGCGGGCCTCCTGCAAGAAACGATCCAGGTTGGCCTGGCTCATGGCGGAAAACAGATCTCCTGTTCGTCTAATGGCTGCGGGCTAAGCCGACGTGAACAACCGGCGACTCACCAGATCTCAAGTTGCTCGCGGGCCTGCTCATACAGGGCCTGGGCATGGCCAAGGTCGATGTTGTGGCGGCGAGCCAGATCCAGCAATTGGGCCAAATTGGCGCCAGCCAGCTCCTGCTGGAGCTGGGGGTTGTCCTGGGCTGCCTGCAGCAGCGCATCCACCCCCTGGCTTGGGGTTGACTCTGGCTTGGGATCGCTGTGGCCCACGCCCCACAGCTCCATGCCGTGCTTCGCATGGGCGTAGAGCGCATCGGCTTCCCCCAGATGCAGATCGTGTTCATGGGCAATGGCCAGCAGCTCAGCCAGATCCGCTGACTGGAGGCGCTGCTTGAGCGAATCACTGCCCTGGGCCTTGCTCAAGAATGAAGCAACGCTCGAATGAACCATGGTGTGAAAGCCAGAAGGCACACGCACGCCCAAGCTAGGAACGGCCTAACGCCCTGCTTCACGGCAATGCTTAGGGAAAGCTGCAAGGGGCGAGTGCGGGTACCCTCCGCCCATCACCGCACTTCCCCGTCAGATGCTCTCCCCCTTGCTGTCACTGCTGGCGGTTGCGGCTGTCGCCTTGCTGGTGCTGGGCCTGGCCCTGCTTTGGCTTGAACTGAGGCATCGCCTGCGCCCCCGCTCACCACTTCAACTCCAGCCGACTGACTGGTGCGTGCGACGCCAGGACGGACGCTGGCTGGTGGAGGGAGAGTTGCAGATCAGCAACCCCCATCCGCGGATGGAGGTGTTTGTGCCTGAACTCACTGTGGTTCCCACCCTGCTGGGCAAGGGGGACCTGACGGAGGTGAGCATCACCAGCCGAATCGAGCCTCAGCACCCTGATGAGGAGAGCCGATCGGACGGCTATTGGTTCGCTTACATCGTCAAAGGGCACAAACGCACCCGGGCTCGCGTGAGCATCAGCCTGCAGGGCCTGGGGCTTGATCAGCTGCTCGACACCCTCTGGATCGATGTGCACTGGTGGAACTACGGGCCCTTCGGGCGCACTTTGCGGCGCCAGGGTTTTTTGGTGCCCATGCGCCATCCCGAGCCAATGGCGGCCGACAACGCCCCCTGGCGCCAAGGGGAACGTTGCGAGGTGCTGGCGGTGCCTACCCACCTGCTGGGTGTGCTGGATGACGTGGACGCCGTGCTGCGCCGCTATGCCCTGCCTGTGATGCAGCACGGTGACATCCTCACCGTGGCCGAAAGTCCGCTGGCGGTGATGCAGGGCCGCTACCACCACCCCTGCCAGCTGTAGGTCTCAGGCCTTGCCCGGCAGCTGTGCCGCGTCTTCCATCCCACCAGCAGCCTGGCCACGGCGTGCGGCCTGCAGAGCCTGATCGACCTGGTGGGGCCCGCTCGGGTATTGATGGCCTGGCTCCTGGGATCGCTGATGAAACTGGCGGGCAGCCCGGGTGGGTTCTACCGACTGGCTGGTGAACAGGCTCGCCTGATCGATGATGTGACCGGCTCCACCCCTCCGTATGACCAGACCATTGTGCTGGGGCCGGATCGCAGCCAGGAGGTGGTGGAGCAGCTCGCTGCCAGCCTTGGCCACGGGGTTGCCGTTGTCGATGTCAACGACCTGGGCCGGGTGAAGGTGCTTGCAGCGAGCAGCAGCTGTGACATTGCCCTGCTGGAGCGTGCCCTCAAGCCCAACCCAGCTGGTAACGCCAACGAGCGCACCCCCTTGGTGATTGTCCGGGGCACCGGCGCCTGAGTGCGCCGATAGGATTAGTGCAGCGCTGGACGGTTGATGACACCCGGTCCTCAGTGCGATCCACTGGTAATGCGACCGCTTGGCCTGCAGCATCTGGCCAGGCTGAGCCATGCGGAACTCGATGGCTTGCACCTGCGGTTGCAGCAGCTGGCCCTGCGCCGCGGACCGGAACAGCTGCTGAGATTGATCGATCGCCAGCGTCCTCCCACGCCACTGGCCTGGCTGGCCCAGGGGCGCAACGGCGAGGTGAATGGTGCCCTCATCGCTGAGCCATGCAACCGACGCGGAAGTTGCTGGCGCATCGATGCCTTGAGCATCAACGCCGCGGTGCAAAGCCGCAGCGAAGCGAGCGTCTTGCTGATCCGTGATGCACTCAGTGCGGTGCAAGGTGCCCTGAGCTGGATCGCCAGGGCGGCCATTGACGACACGGCCGTGCTGAGTGGACTGAGGCAACAGGGGTTTCAGACCTTGCAACAGCAGCGTCTCTGGCGATTGGAACGCGCAGAGTCCCTGCTCGCCTGCGACGCATTGCCCCCACAGCTGCAACTGCAGCCCCTGGACCGCAGCAACGCCGCCCTGTTGCTGCAGCTGGAGCTCAGTGCCACCCCAGCCCATCTGCGGCAGATGCAGGACCTGCGCAGCGATGATCTCCTCGATGACGCTCAGGCCGGCAGCCTGCTGCTGGTGGACACGCAACGGCACCAGGCGGTCGCAGCCGCACGGCTGCTGCGACGCAGCCATGCCTGCACCACGGAGGTGGAACTGAGCCTGCATCCAGCCTGGGCCCAGCTGCTGGGCCCGCCACTGGCCAGGCTGCTGCTGCAGGCCTGCAGCGAGCGCATGCCCATCACCCTGCGCTGCGATGTGCGCAACAACGACGGTATGGCCTGGCTGGAGCAGCAAGGAGCCATCCCCGGCCGCGAGGAGTTGGTGCTGGCACGCAGCCTTTGGCGCCGTCAGGAGCTGCCCGCCATGGGGGGGCTGGCCAGCCGCACCCTTGAGCGCCTGGTGGGCCAGCTGCAGCCCAACCAGCGGCCCGTGCCAGAAGCGATGTTGTGGCGCTGAGGGCACGACCCCAGCCGCGCTCGGTGCTGGCCCTCGACGTCGGCCGCCGCCGCATCGGATTGGCGGGCTGTGATCCGCTCGGCGTCAGCGTGACCGCCCTGCCAGCCCTCTCACGCGGGCGCTTTGCAACCGATCTGAGCAAGCTGCAACCGCTGGTGCAGCAGCGTCGCTGCCAGGCCTTGGTGGTGGGCCTACCGCTCGATGGCAGCGGTAGGCCCACCGAGCAGGCCGAACATTGCCGCCGTTATGGCCTGAGGCTGGCCCTGGCCCTCAGCCTCCCTCTGGCCTGGGTGAATGAACACACCAGCAGTTGGGCCGCCGCTGAGCGCCATGGCCTCCACGGCGACCGCAGCGGACAACTCGACAGCGCCGCTGCTGCACTGTTGCTAGAGCAGTGGTTAAACGACGGCCCGGAACCGGTCCCGGCGGCGGCCCTTTGACGCTGGCAGCTGGCAGGTGCTGAGGGAAGCTGTCATCGATCGTGCCCCTGCCATGAGCGACGCCATCACTGGATCCGGCGAAGTCCCCACCGTTGTGGTCAAAGATGACCAGGGCCGTGAACTGCTCTGCTTCCTCGAGCAGCTGATTCCCCTCGATGGCCAGGACTACGCCTTGCTGACGCCCGTAGACACGCCGGTCTGCCTGTTTCGGCTCAGCGATAGCGAGGAGCCTGAGCTGATGGATCCCACCGATGCCAGCGAACCGGTTCTATCCACAGCTGAGGTGGTGCTCCAGGAGCACGAACTCAACTTGGTGCGCTCAGCGGTGACCCTGACTGTCGCCGGTGAGCTGGATGAGCCCGACCCTGAGGATCTGGATCTAGAGGGCGAGGAGGACGATGACGACGATGCTGAAACCTATGAGCTGCTGGTGAGCTTCCTGGTGGCCCAACAGGAATACGGCCTCTACATCCCGCTCGATCCCTTCTTTGTGGTGGCCCGAATGGAGAACGGGCACGCTCATCTGGTGGAAGGGGAGGAATTCGAGCGGGTCCAACCCCGCATCGAAGCTGAACTGGATGATCGGGAGACTCAGGATTGAGCGTGCGCCGGCTGCTGGAACCCACATGGGTGGCAACAGGAAGCCTCTGCGATCTGCCGCTGGAGGTGTTCCTCGATCAGGGCATCAAGGCGTTGGTGCTCGATGTGGACTGCACCCTCCTGCCACGCCACAGCCAGGCGATGCCGGAGTGTGTGGTGCGCTGGGTCCATGCAGCGCGGCAGCAGCTGCAGCTGCATCTGTTCAGCAACAACCCCAGCCGCCGGCGTATTGCTGCCGTCGCCAATGCCTTCGAGCTGCCCTACACCGCAGCAGCGGGAAAACCTCGCCGAGGACCGCTGCGCCTGGTGCTGCAGCAACTGCAACTTCCGGCAGAGCAGGTGGCACTGATCGGTGATCGGGTCTTCACCGACGTGCTCGCGGGAAACCGTCTGGGGTTGTTCACCGTGTTGGTGCGGCCCGTGGCCGCCGATGGCAGCCCCTGCCGCCATGACCGTTTGCAACGGGGTGAGCGCACCATCGCGCGCTGGTGTGGAGCCCGCGTCGACAGCGGTCTGCCCCAGTCATGAGCCGCACCCTCGTGGTGAAGGTGGGCACCAGCCTGCTGCGTGGTCGTCAAGGGCTGAACACGGAAGCCTTTGTGGCTGATCTGGCTCGTCACCTGAGCGCCGAACGCCAGCGCGGCAACGGGGTGGTCCTGGTCACCAGCGGTGCGGTGGGACTGGGTTGCCGGGAGCTGCAACACAACCAGAGGCCGGAGCTGGTGGAGGAGCTACAAGCCGCCGCTGCCATCGGCCAAGGCCAACTGATGGGTCTTTATGACCGGGCTTTCCGGCCCCATGGCCAGACGGTGGCCCAGGTGCTCCTGACCCGCGGTGATCTGGCCTCCCGCCGCCGTTTCCTGCAGGCCAGCCGCACCCTGCAACAGCTGTTGGAGTGGGGGGTGGTCCCGATCATCAACGAAAACGACACTCTCGCCACCGAAGAGCTCCGCTTTGGAGACAACGACACGCTCTCAGCCCTGGTGGCCGTAGCCATCAAGGCCGATGAGCTGATCCTGCTCACCGATGTCGATCGGCTCTACTCCGCTGATCCGCGCAGCCATGCCGATGCCAGGCCGATCAGCGTGGTGCGCAGCCTGAATGAACTCGAAGCCCTCAGCAAAGGTGCCGGCGATGGCGGCCGCTGGGGCACCGGCGGCATGACGACAAAACTGGCAGCAGCACGCATCGCCACAGCCAGTGGCATCGCGGTCCGTCTGGCCGACGGCCGTGACCCTGGTCTGATCGAGCAACTGCTGCAGGGCGCGAGCCACGGCACCCGCTTCCTGCCAAGTCCTGAGCCGATCTCCGATCGCAAGGGCTGGCTGGCCCATGCCTTGGTTCCCCAAGGTCAGGTGCAGGTGGATGCCGGAGCCGAGCGCGCCCTGCTGGAGCAAGGGGCTTCGCTGCTGGCGGTTGGTGTGCGCTCGATGGAGGGCGACTTCGACACTCAGGCTCCACTGCGCATTCTTGGCAGCGGCGGCCAGGAGCTGGGACGGGGGCTGAGCAGCTGCAGCTCCAGCACGCTGCAACGCATCCTCGGGCTGCGCTCAGGGACGATCAGCCGAACGGTTGATTCCGAACTCAATGGGGTCGTGGTGCACCGTGACCAATTGGTCATCACCGCTCCGCCGGGGGGACCTACGATCCCGCCGCCCCTTTGAGCGACGCGGCGGCCATGCGCTTCAGCACCCTTCTCCAGCGCTTGTCCGAGGTCGAGGGCCAGCCCCAACACCAGGGCACGGATCCAGAGTTGAGCGGTGCAGCCGCGTTGCATCAAGCCGGCGACGGCCAGCTCAGCTTCCTTGAGCCGGGCAATGCCTTAATCAAGGCGTTGGAGAGCACGGGCGCCAGCGCCCTGCTGCTGCCTCTCGATCCCGACGTTCAGCAGCGGGCCAGCGAGCGCGGCATCGCCTGGGTGGCGCTGAAGGACCCCCGGCTGGGTTTTGCTGAGGCCCTCGAGGCGCTGCATCCCCCTCAGGTCTTGCCACCAGGCATCCACCCCAGTGCAGTGGTCGATCCGGCAGCCAACCTGGGCGAGGGAGTGCATGTGGGCGCCCGGGCGGTGATCGCTGCTGATGTGCAGGTTGGCGCCGGCTCTGTGGTGCATCCAGGCGTTGTGATTTACAGCGATGTGGTGATCGCCGAGGGCTGCGAATTGCATGCCAATGCCGTGCTGCATCCCGGCAGTCGCCTGGGACGGGGCTGCGTGGTGCATTCCACCGCCGTCGTCGGCTCGGAGGGTTTTGGCTTTGTTCCCACCGCCTCCGGTTGGCGCAAGATGCCCCAGACCGGCCAAGTGGTGCTGGAGGACGGGGTCGAGGTGGGCTGCGGTTCGACGATCGATCGGCCATCGGTGGGAGAAACCCGTATCGGCGCCGGCACCAAGATCGACAACCTGGTGCAGGTGGGCCACGGCGTGGTGACCGGCCGTGGCTGCGCCATGGCTTCTCAGGTGGGCATCGCCGGCGGGGCCCGTCTGGGTGACGGCGTGATTCTGGCCGGGCAGGTGGGCGTGGCCAACCGGGCGGTGATTGGCGATCGCGCCATCGCCTCAAGCAAGTCGGGCATCCATGGCGAGGTGGCTGCCGGGGAGGTGGTAAGTGGCTACCCAGCCATTCCGAATCGCCTCTGGCTGCGCTGTTCAGCCGCGTTCAACAAGTTGCCGGAGATGGCACGTACCTTGCGCAAACTCAGTGATGCATGAAGCGGCGCGATAAGTTCATCGATCGGTTTTCGGGCCATTGATGAGCAGCTACCGCATCACACTCCTGGCCGGCGACGGCATCGGACCAGAGATCACAGCGGTGGCTGTGAAACTGCTCGAGGCCGTTGCTGTAAAGCATCGTTTCTCCCTCAGTTTTGATTCGCAGCCCGTTGGTGGTGCAGCAATTGATGCCTGCGGCGAGCCACTGCCAGCGAGCACCCTGGATGCCTGCCGCAGCGCTGATGCCGTGCTGCTGGCTGCCATCGGCGGTCCCCAGTACGACAACCTGCCGCGCGAGAAACGCCCCGAATCAGGCCTGCTGGCCCTGCGGGCCGGCATGGAACTCTTTGCCAACCTTCGCCCCGTCAAGATTGTTCCTGCCCTGATCGGCGCCAGCAGCTTGCGAGAAGAGGTGATCAGCGGGGTGGACCTGATGGTGGTGCGCGAGCTCACCGGCGGGATCTATTTCGGCCAGCCCAAAGGACGCGTCCGCACGGACAGCGGCGAGGAGCGGGGTTTCAACACGATGACCTACAGCAGCACGGAGATTGATCGGATCGCCAGGGTGGCCTTTGATCTGGCCGCCCAGCGTCAAGGGCGCCTCTGCTCGGTGGATAAAGCCAACGTGCTGGATGTGAGCCAGCTCTGGCGTGAACGGGTCGATGCCATGGCCGGGGACTACAGCGCTGTGACGGTGAGCCACATGTATGTCGATAACGCCGCCATGCAGCTGGTGCGCAATCCGCGCCAGTTCGATGTATTGCTCACCGGCAACCTCTTTGGTGACATCCTCAGCGATGAGGCCGCCATGCTCACCGGCTCCATTGGCATGCTGCCCTCAGCCTCGCTGGGCAGCGAAGGACCGGGACTGTTTGAACCCGTGCACGGCTCGGCGCCTGACATTGCTGGAGAGGACAAAGCCAACCCCCTGGCCATGGTGCTCTCTGCCGCGATGATGCTGCGCGTGGGGCTGGCCCAAGAGGCCGCAGCCGCAAGCCTGGAAGCCGCGGTGGAGCAGGTGCTGGCCCAGGGCCTGCGCACCGGTGATCTGATGGCCGAGGGCTGCACCGCCGTGGGGTGCGCCGCGATGGGTGATGCGCTGCTGGCGGCGTTGGGCTGACCAAATCGGACGACCTTCTGGCAAACTCCCCCGAGCCAGCTCTGCTACGCGATGTCCTCCCTCCACCCGATCGTTGCGGTAACCGGTTCGTCCGGCGCCGGCACCAGCACCGTGAAGCGGGCGTTCGAGCACATCTTTGCCCGTGAGGGCATCACCCCTGCTGTGGTGGAAGGCGACAGCTACCACCGCTACGAGCGCATGGCCATGAAAGAGGCCATGAAGCAGGCCCTGGCTGCCGGTGAGAACTTCTCCCACTTCGGTCCGGAGGCCAACTGCTTCGACAAGCTCGAGGAGCTGTTCCGCAGTTACGGCAAGACCGGTGGTGGTGAGAAGCGCTATTACCTCCACAGCCCCGAGGAGGCCACAGAGCACAACGCGCGTCTCGGCACCGACCTGGGCCCTGGTCAGTTCACCCCATGGGAGCCCATTCCCAGCGGCACTGACCTGCTCTTCTACGAAGGCCTGCACGGTGGCGTGGTTGGCGACGGCTACGACGTGGCCTCACTGGCTGACCTGCTGGTGGGTGTGGTGCCCATCACCAACCTGGAGTGGATCCAGAAGATTCACCGCGACAATGCTGAACGGGGCTACTCAGCAGAGGCCATTATTGACACAATCCTGCGCCGCATGCCGGATTACATCAACCACATCTGCCCCCAGTTCAGCCGCACGGACATCAACTTCCAGCGCGTCCCCACGGTTGACACCTCCAACCCGTTCATCTGCCGCAACATTCCCACCCCGGATGAAAGCTTTGTGATCATCCACTTCCGCAAGGGTGCCCGTGAGAAGTGGGGGATTGACTTCTCCTACCTGCTGAATATGATCCACGATTCCTTTATGTCCAGCCCCACCTCCATCGTTGTCAACGGCGGCAAGATGGGCTTCGCCATGGAACTGATCCTCACCCCGATCATTCACCGAATGATTGAAGAAAAGCGCGCTCAAGCCTGATCCAATCACGCCCGCTCCAGCTATGGTGCGGGCGTGACAATGCCCTCTTTTGCGATACGCGGGGCCAGTGGCGCCGTTGA
>MDTB01144877.1_pt1 | contig 10453 bp, 11 predicted proteins | sample 811161 | NCBI WGS metagenome assembly MDTB01 (sample SAMN05326650, study PRJNA326480) | marine metagenome | isolation source: seawater | place: Mediterranean Sea | collected 2009
AAAAGTAAAGGGAAAAAGGCTAAACCATATCCAAAAAAAAATTTTGACAATTTATTTTCTAAATTCATAACTAATAGATCTCAATAATTCCTTTTTAAAATTATTTTTCTATTATTAATAACATGAATAATTTTATCATTAATAATCAAAAGTATTTTATTCATTTCTAAATCTTGTAATATTTAATGGTTTTTTTAAGACCTTTGTCTAGATTAACTTTAGCTTGCCAATTAAGAATTTTTTTTACTTTTTTTAAACTAGGATACAATTTAAAAATTTCATCTTTTCTTAATGAAACCTTTCCAAATTGAGGGTTACCACCATTTGCTAATTTACAAATTTTAATAATTAATTTTTTAACACTAATTGGATTACCTGATCCAACATTTATAATTTCCCCATTTGATTTTTCATTTTTAAAAGTTTTAACAATTGCATTAATTAGGTCATCTATATAAACAAAATCTCTCAACTGTTTTCCTTCTGAACAATTAAACTTAACTTTTTTTAAAGCATTCATAATAGTAATTGGGATCAATCTATTCAGATCTTGTTTTGGTCCATAAACTAAATATAATCTTAATATTGTAATTGGAAAATTATATTTTTTTTTTTGTTCTAATAAAAATTTAGTACTTAAAAGTTTGGCATTTCCATAAGTTGAATATGTTTCTTGTAAGTTTTTTTTGTTTTCTCTTTGTGGAGACCTTTGTTTTCCATATTCAATACTTGAACCAATTTGAATAAATTTTTTTGGTTTATTATTCAAATAATTAAATATTAAGTTTTTACATCCATTGAAATGTATTTTTGTTATTGATTGATTATTTGAGTGATCTACATAACCTGATAAATTAACAATATAATCATAATATTTATCTAATTTTGATCTTAATTTTTTTTTATCTCTTACGTCACAATAAATATATTTTGCACCCTTCACCCTTCTAGTTTTCTTTGGTTTAAATTTAGATAAAGAGTGAACAATCCAGCCTTTCTTAACTAGATAAAAAATCAAATGATATCCTATAAATCCGGTACCACCTGGAATTAAAATTTTAGTTTTATTGCTCAAAATATTTTTTTAGATTGTTTTTTTTTAATAAAAAAAATTCTTTATCTTTAATCATATAAATTTTGTCACAATTTTTTAATGCATTAAACCTATGTGAAACTATAATTGTTGTGCTTTTTAATTTTTTGATAGTACGAAGCACATTATTTTCAGTTTCATAATCTAATCCGCTTGTAGCTTCATCAAGTATTATTAATTCTGGATCATTAATTAAGGCTCTAGCTATACCAATTCTTTGTTTTTCACCTCCAGATATATTTTGTCCATCCTGACGTAAAACTTGCGATAGACCTCCATTTGTTTTTTTAACAAACTTATTTAGGTCTACTTTTTTAATTATATTTTCTAAAATTTTATCATCAAAAATTTTTCGGTCTGATCCAAATAAAATATTTTCTCTTAAAGATTGGTTTAAAATTATTATATTTTGTGGAACATATCCTATAGATTTTTGCCAACTATCAAGTTTTTCTGGATTATCTATTTTTTTACCATCAACCTCAATGCTTGAAAATTTATTTTTTTTAAAACCACATAAAATGTCAATTATTGTACTTTTCCCACTTCCGCTCTGCCCTATAATCCCTATCTGTGAATTTTTTTTAATATCTATATCTACATTTCTAAGTAACAAATTTTTATTTTTATCTAATGAGAAATTTTTAACAAAAAGCTTAATATTTTTATTTATTTCTAACTTATAAGTTTTTTTCTTTTTGACTCTTATTTTTTGCTCATTTTCATTTATGAGCTTACCTATGCTTGGGTAAGTATGTTTTAAATGTTGCATGTATCCTAATAATCTATTTATTAATGGAACAACTCTAAAAGCTGAAAGAGTATAAATAGATATTAATTGAATTATACTCTCATTAGAATATTGATTTTTTATCAAATAAAAAAATAATAATAATATACTGAGAATTAATATATATTCCAAAATATGCCTAGGAAGTGATTTTAGAAAGTTTACTTTAAATTGTATTCTACTAAGGGAAAAGTTCTGCCTTTTAAACTTATCTAAAAAAAAATTTTCTCTTGATAGAATTTTAATTGATTTAATTGCCGAAAAACTTTCAGAAATGAATTGAATTCTTTTTTTTTTATTATCTAAACTTGTAATCGCCCAACTTGCTAATTTATTCTTTATCAAAATATAATAAATAACTCCTACAGAAGAAAAAATTAAGAAGACAATTCCAGTTATAAGTGGATCAAAATACATTAAAAAAATTAAAAAAGTAAATAATAATATTGAGTCTAATATTATTCTTAAACAACTATAAATAAATAAATTACTTGTAGTAATTTCCTCAGTAAAATTTCTAAGATACTCAGCGCTATTTTTTCTTAAAATATTAAGAACGTCTCTATTCAAAAAATTATGATATAATTTATTTGAAATCTTTTCTCTAAAATTTGCTAAAAAATCTGACTCAACCCAAGAAACAAAAATTAAAATTAAAAGCTTTATGCTAAAAAGAATTAATATAAAAAAGAGAATTAATTCAAAAGTAATTTCACTTTTAAAAAAAATTCCTAAAAAATCATTTATTATTTGAAAGTGCTCACCATTTAAACCTAAAAATGAATTTAAAATTAATACCACCATACCTAAACCCAGCAATTCTAGAAAAGATGCAATAAGCATGAAAAAAATTAAATATATAAACTTAATCTTTTGATTATAATCAAATAAATTAACTAGTTTATGCATATCGGTTTTTTGGCTCTATCTTAAAATTTCTTTATTCAATTTCATAAATGCTTTTTGGTAAAAAGTATTTTTTTTTGACCATTTGAAGGCATTATTTGAAATTTTTCTTCTTAAATTTATATTAGATAAGAATAGTTTTAATTGATGTGATAATTGTCTCTTTTTATCAAAATATTTATAATGATAATTATTCCTTAGACCAAATTCCTTGAGATTAATGTTTGTAAATACTGGTAACCCTGCTGACATCATTTCAAATATTTTTGTTTTTCTTCCGGTAGAATTTTTCATCATAGCTATACCAATTTTACATTTCTTAAACATCTCAATTGCATAAGGTTTTACATTAATATTTTGTTTATCTTTAATTGATAAATCTCCTAAAACTAAATATTTAAATCTAGTTTTTTTGTCATCTACTTTATTGAAAAAATTATTTAAACTTAGATGATTTTGAAACCAATTACTCGCAATATAGAGTATGTCATATTTCTTTTTACCTAATACTTCAATTTTTTTAAAGTTTACAGCTGGTGTACTAGTTTTAATTAATTTTTTTTTTTGTATCTTTTTTTTAAGAAGATATTCATATTCTTTTTTTGAAAAATCAATTATGTAATCTGTATTCTTAAGAATATTTATTTCATTTGAAAATTTAAATCTTGTTTTATCTTTAATATTTATTTTATCAAAATACTTTTTTCTAAAATAATATAGATCATGACAAACTAAAATTGTCTTAAATTCTCTATGTTTTGAAAGAAGAATTGATTTATATTGAAAAAGAATTTTCGTTGTATTTACAAAAACCAAATCAATTTTTTTTAAGTTAATTTTTTTTTTAATTTCGATTTTAATTAATTCTTTTTTTTTTAGATTAAGAATAGGATCGATTTTATTGTTTGTTTTAATATTATAAAAAACAATTTTATGTTTTTTTTCTTTCAAGAATTTACTCAGAAGATAAATGGTATTTTGCATTCCAGATTTTACTGGTTTTAATGGTAATGGAGATATAATAAGTATTGTTTTAGTGCTCATATAAGCTTTTTATTAAAGACATTGTTTTTAAAGCTTCTTCATCTGAACAAGGCATTATTTTTACTTTTTTGTTATTTAAAGTGTCGATAATTGAACTAAGTTCATCTTGAAATACATTTTTATTTTTTTTTTGAATCAATTTTTTTTCAGTATCTTTTTGATTTTTTCCACTAAGCCAACCCCATCTTATTCCTGTATAATATTCCTGTCCTCCATAACTTCTATCTCTCCCTTTAATTCTCCAGTAGCCCTTAATACCATTCCCACTTATATCGAAAGTGCTTCTCCATCTTAATATTGATATAGAAATATTTATAATTGGGATTTCTTTTGAAGATAATATAGCTAAAATTTCTTCTTCTATTCCTGTCTTCCAAAAATTTTTTCTCAATTTTTTGATGTACTCAATTTTAATTTTGGTGCAAAAAAGTTGTAGTAAATTTAAAACATGAATTCCAGGGTCAGTAATAACACCTCCTCCTGCATATTTTTTACTTAATTTCCAACTTTTTTTCATTTCTGGGTTGTGACCGTGACCAAAATTAATTGTAAGAGAATTTATTTTTCCAAATTTTTTAAATTTAATATCTTTTAACATCTGAGAAATACCGTCAAAATATCTATAATTTAAACCAACAAAAATTTTCTGATTTTTTTTTTTATAGTTAATTATTTTTTTTGTTTCGGAAAAATTTATTCCTAGAGGTTTTTCTACTAAAAGATTTATTTTTTTTGAATTTTCTAAACAAACTTTAGTATATTTTAATGTCAAATTATGGGGGACACTGATCACACAAAGATCAATTTTCTGGTTTTTAAAAAAACTCGAATTTAATTTTTTTTTTGAATAAAAAAATAAGCCATTAATCTTAATTTTTTGAACATTTGTGTCATAAAAACCAAGTATGTTTATTTTATTTCTTTTTTTTAAATTTATGGCAGCTTTTAATCTCTCAGCCCCCATATATCCCATACCTATAAAAAAAATATTCATTGGTCTCTTCTAAGTTTTAAATAATTAACATTTTTAATTTTTTTAATTTTTTTAATATCGTCTCTAATATGAATTAACTTTCCATTAAAAATTTTTGTATTAATTTTAAAACAATTATTTACAAAATTAGTTACATCAATCATTTGTGACCTGGTTCCAACTTTAGAGATTTTTTCTACTTTTCTTAACATTTTAGTTTTTACAGCTCCAGGAGCAATAGCAAAAATAGAGATATTTTTTTTAGAAAATATAAGAGAAAAATTCTCTACAGCTCTTACTAAAGCAGTTTTACTTGCTGAATATATTGGAAATTTTTTAAAAGATGAAGCAGCGCCTCCTCCTGAAAAAACTATTATCTTATTTTGTTTTTTTTTATCATTAAAAAATTTTGAGAAATAATTTATTAAAAAAATATTTGAATTTAAATTAACATTAAAAACTTTATTCCAATCATTAATATTCTTGTAACTTCCTTTATCTGGGTCAACCACACCTGCACATAAAATTAAGTGAATCTTTTTAAATCTTTTAAATTTAATTTTTTTAGCAGCAGGAATTAGATTTATTTTTTTTTCAAAATTAATTTTTTGATATTCAACCATTCGATTTTTATTGTTAAATGAAGTTGCTTTAATTTCTTTTGCAGTTTTTTTACAATTTAAGGTTTTAGAGATAAGTAATAAATCATATTTGCTATCTAAATTTTTTGCAATATGCCTACCAATGCCTTGTCCGGCACCTGTTATAATTATCAATTCTTTATTTAGTTTTGAATAGTTCATTTTTCGTTCTTCTAATATCTAAAGCAGTATCGATTCTATATGGTTTTTTTTTGACTAAAAAATAATTAACTCTATTTTTTTTCAGATAATCTCCATAAATAAAATCCTCAATTTTTATATATTTTTTTTTTACTTGCTTAAAAATTTCTTTATTAATAAATTTGAAACCACAATCAATATATGCTTTTTGGTTTTTTTTTGAACTAAGTTTAATTATTAATTCTTTATTATCTATAGAAAATTTTCCATTTTTAGACTCTAATAGTCCACACATAACTTTTGCTTTAGATAGTCTGAAATTTAAATAAATTTTTTTTAGATTTAATTTTGATATTTCATCGGCATTTGTATAAAAAAAGACTTTATCTAATTTTGAGACATGATCGTAACAAGCAGAAAATGTACCTGATCTTTTTTTATCAATTAGAATTTTATATCTTAAATTTTTTTTGAAAAAAAATAATTTTAAGAATTTTTGTATTTTATTATTTTTATATGATAATGAAAAATAAAATTTCTTAAAACCACTCTTAATTAAAAATTTTAATAAATATTCTAAATATGGTTTGTTATTGATTTTAACTAAAGGTTTTGGTGTACTTTTAGTAATTGAACCTAACCTTAAACCTCTACCTCCCGCCATAATTAAACAAGCAGGTAAGTTTAATTTTTTGTTCAAGACTACTTACTCCAATTCATCAGGAAACAATATTTCATCCCCGTTCTTATCTTTTAGTAGCTTTTTACCTATCACATTGTAAAAGTCTTGTGAACTTATGCCTGATGGAGGTCCTTTGGTGATAAGGTCTTCCTTTTTTAAAACTGAGCCAGCTTTTAAAGAATATTTTGTTGCTAAAGATTTTCCTAAAATTGAAACTAAAACTTCTTCACTTTTATATTTTTTCTTTTTTTTTGAACCTAAAGCTTTTTCGATTTGTCTTATACCATCAATCATTTCTTTTAATTCTATCATGTCAATTGAAGCTAAATGATCTGTTCCATTCATATTTTTATTTAATGTAACATGCTTTTCAACTACCTTGGCACCAAGGGCTACTGCTCCAACTGCCACATTTATGCCAGGCTCATGTCCTGAAAAACCAACTAGACACTTATATTTTTCTTTGTAAGATTGAATTACATTTAAATCTATTTCTTCAAACTTACTCGGGTATGCTGATGTACACTGCAAAAGAATAATCTTATTATTATTTTTTGACAGAAGATTAAGTGCTTTATCAACTTCTTCTTCATTTGCAGTCCCAGTACTGAGTATTATAGGTATATCAATTTTTGAGAATTTTTCTAAATAATCATAATTTGTTATTTCAACACTTGGAATTTTAACTATTGAAATTCCTATTTTAATCAAAAACTCTAAGCTTTTTTGGTCCCAAGGACTGGCAAAAAAATCAACATTTAAATTTTCAGCAACATCTTTTAATTTAATATAGTCTTCTTCAGAAAGTTCTAATCTTGTATCTGGGTAGGACCAACTCCCATACTCTGGCTGATCAATTGAAATATCATTTTCATTCTTACTTAAATATCCTTTGGGATTTGAGTTGATATTTTTTTCAATCATTATTGACTTTGCATCTCTTTTTTGAAATTTTACAGCATCAACACCAGCTTTGGCAGACTCGATGATCAATTTTTCTGCTAAATCGTATCGCCCATTATGATTAATTCCTATCTCAGCAATTATATATGTTGGTGAAGTGTTATTTATAGTTCTATTTTTGGTTTTTATATTTATTTCCATTATATACCTTTCTTTAACAAGCCACCATCTACAACTATTTCAGTAGCATTAATATATTTTGATTTATTGGATGATAAATATAAAACAGCATTTGCAATATCTTGGGGTGTACCATAGTTTTTGATCATCATTCTATCCAATCTTTTTTTAAAAGCCTTTTTATTATTATATGATTTATTAGTCATGCCAGTTTTTATGTATCCGGGGCTCACCGCATTTACCCTTATTTTGTGTTCAGAAAAATCCATTGCTAAACAAGCGTTTAATGCGGACAAACCTCCTTTTGATGCATTGTAAGCTGGGTTATTAGACATGGCAATTTTTCCGTTGAGACTTGTGATATTAACTATTGTCGAATTTTTTGCCTTTTTAAGAAATGGCAAGCAAATATAACTTAAAAAATATGGTGCTGTAAGATTAATAGATATTGTTCTATTCCAATAATTTAACAAATTTTTATTTGAAAATTTTTCTGAGATACCTGCATTATTTACTAAAATATCAATTTTTTTTTCTTTTTTACCAATTTTTTGAATAATTTTTTTTAATAATCTAAAGTTATTAATTTCAGCTTTTATTTCAACAAGGTTTCTATTTTTTCTATTTTTTTTAAATTTTTTATCAATACTGTAAACTTTAGATCCTTTTTTCAAAAAATTTTCAACAATTGATAAACCATTCCCTTGGTGTCCTCCACTAACGACAACAATTTTATTTAAAAATTCAGACATTTGAGATTCTCTTATAAATTAAAAAGTTAATATTGTACACTTGTGTAATTAAATTTTCTCTGGAATTACAATTTTTGCTTTTTTTGCTATACCGGAAGAAAAGATTAATGAAACAGTTTTAAAATCTTCATGTGTATCAATTTCAAATAAAGAAAGATTACCCATTATATAACTCGAAACTTTTCCACCCAGCCTATTATTGTTTTTCATCAATATTTTCTTGTTTGTAATATAAAAAGACCCATTTTCAATATATTCTAAAGGTTGTTCTTGTCTTCTTTTTCTCTTCTTATAATTATAATTTATTGGTGCCAAATTTTTATTTTTTTTTTGCCACAAAAAAATATGCATATCAGAACTTGTGAATAATGAGTCAGCTTTTTCTTTTTTAAAAGTTTTTATTGCATTATCAATATCATTCTTTTTTCTTAAAATAGATGTTGGTTGAAGAAAAACAATATTTTCAAATGAAATTTCTTTTTTTTTTTCTAAATAATCTACCGCATGAACAAGGGCATGATCAGGCATTACTCTTCCACCAGCTAAATTTTTTGGCCTCATGATAACATCTGCACCATATTTTTTTGAAATTTTTGCAATATTGTTTCCGTCAGTTGTCACATAAACTTTCTTAATATTCTTTGATTTTTTTGCTGCAAAAATAGAGTAAGCTATTAATGGGTGGCCATTAATCTTTTTTAAATTTTTATTTTTTATACCTTGGGAGCCTTCCCTTGCAGTTATTAAAGCTATAAAATTTTTACTCATAAGTTTTTTAATTTTTTTATTACTTGTTGGTGTAGCTTCTTATTGCTAACAGCTACAATTCTGCCTGAATAAAAATTTTTATTACCTTTCCAATCTGTTATTACGCCACCAGAATTTTCAATGATCGAAATGATTGGCATAATATCAACAATCTTTAATTTATCTTCAATAAGTATATCTACTTTTCCCTCCGCAATGAGGCAAAAATTATATGAATCGCCTCCAGTTATCTTAAAAAGACCAGGAAAATTTTGAAAAAAATTCATCAATCTTTTATTTTTTAAAGTATGAATTGAATTTGTGACTATCTTTGCTTTTTTTAAATTATTAATTTTACTTGATTTAATTATGCTAAATTTATTATTTTCAAACAAAAAAGTCTTTTCACGAATAGCAATGTAGAATTTTTTCAAAACAGGAAAATTAATTAAACTACAAATAGACTTTTTTTCTTGAAAAAAACTTATCATATTGCTCCATGTTGGCAGTCCTAATATTAAAGCTTTAGTTCCATCAATAGGATCTATAAACCACGTAAATTTTGAGTCTCTATCTACATTTTTTAATTCTTCTCCGTTAATATTATGTTTTGGATAATTTTTTTTTATTTCTTTTCTCAGTAATTTTTCTATTTTAATATCTAGATCAGTAACAGCATCATATCTACTTTTCTTTTTTGATTTAATTATTAATTTTTTTTTTAAATAATTTAAACAAATTTTATCTAATTTTTTTTGTAACTTTATTAAGAAGTTTCTCAGGCTTTGGTTGTTCACAGAAAATTGCATTTATTATTAATATTATATTTTATATCCAGATGATTTTGCATCATCATAAAATTGTTTAACAGTCTCTAAAGAATACTCTTCTGCACTTTTTCCAAAAAGTTTTAATTTTTTTATTTGAGAGCCTTGCATTGTAATAATATCGGATCCAGTTTTAATCGCATTAATATAATCATATGGCATTCTTGGACTTGCCCATAAAAGTTCACAATTGGTTTCTTTTACTTTGACGCTTATTTCGCTCATCAATTTATTTGCATCAATACCGCAATCAAAAATTCGACCTGCAAAAACTGATAGTATAGATGATGTTGAATTAACTATTGGCAGAATCTTGTTTATTTGATCCAAAGTAAATATCGCTGTAATATTTAGTTTAATATTTTTTTCTACAAGTTTACTAATAACTCCTATTGTGTATTCTTTATTGGTAAAAGTAATTGGTATTTTAACATACACATTAGATCCAAGACTATCTAGTATTATGGCCTGATCTATCATTTCTTTTTCTTGATCAGCAAAGACTTCAAGAGAAACTGGTTTAGATTTACATTTTTCAATAATTTTTTTTGAATATTCCAAGTAATCTTTAGCACCATTTTTTTTGAAAAGAGATGGATTAAAAGTATATCCATCTATTTCAATTCCAAAATCATCCCCGAATTCATTAATATTTAAACCATCAGCAAAAAGTTTTATTTCTTTTTTAAAGTTCATTTTTTAAAATTACTCATTGTATTGTCTATTACTCTTGATCCTTTAAAATCTATATTTAGTTCTAAATATGAAATTTTA
>MDTB01213186.1_pt1 | contig 10453 bp, 8 predicted proteins | sample 811161 | NCBI WGS metagenome assembly MDTB01 (sample SAMN05326650, study PRJNA326480) | marine metagenome | isolation source: seawater | place: Mediterranean Sea | collected 2009
CCTTTCACATTGCAGATACTACTAGGATGATTCGAGTCACACAATTCGCCAAAACAACCCAAAAACATTGGATTTTGACCAGTGCCCCCATAGAGTCTAGTTTCCGAAATACTGTAATTGGTGACAAAAATACAGGCGAGAAATACAGTAGGAATCTTTAACCGATTTCTAAATATTTTTTGGGTCCTGCGCATCAAACTCTGCTCTGAGTGTCTCGGAGGTCATTACACGACCATAGTAAGGAAGCAGTATCGACAGAGTCAATTCACTATATTCACCCAACATTCGATCGGTGCAATCTGATAAAACCACTACTCCATAATCTCTCTCATTAGCACTACGAGCAGTCATTTCTATTCCAAAATTAGTTGCAAGACCGGCTAAAATCAGTACGTGGCGACCTAAATTCCTGAGGAGAATTTCAAATTCACTTCCAGTAAAAGGATCGACTTTAGCATTATCAATTGTGTACTCCATCGATCCAGCTCCTCTGGTAAATTCATCAAGAGTCTCAGCCCCCCATTGACCTCTCACAGCCATATTATTTTCAGGTAGTTGAAGTACTCGCCCAGAGCCTCTGACATAACCTCCCCGCTTCACCCTAAGCTCAGGGTGACCTGATCTGAAAGTTTCATTATGAAAAATTATAGGGACGGATTTCGAGCGACAATCTTCAACGAGATTTAATATTCTATTTTTTGTGTCTGGATAGGGTAATACATTCCGAGTAAAATCGTATCCCTGACCATCTGGATGCCAAAACTCATTCTGTAAGTGAGTCAAAACTAAGATCGAATCATTAAGCGGCACCATCGGGTACTCCGCTGAAATGTCCTTCACTCTCCTAACCTCGACTTCTAAATTGGATTGGTAGAGCCTTTAATGGTCGAAAATTAAGGCTGTAGACGTAAGATGGCTCAGGAAGATCCGCGTTCAATTTGAAATTCTCTAAACGTTCCATCAGTACTTTAATACCAATCAGAATTTCTTGCTTCGCGAGCTGTTGGCCTAGACAAACATGTATCCCACCACCAAAGGCTAAATGAGTCGCCGAGTTTTTTCTTTCAATATCGAAAGAACGAGGACATTCAAATCTTTCGCCATCTTGATTCGCAGCGCCAAATCTCAACAAAACAGTATCACCTTTTTTTAAATCGACTCCCCGAATAGAAGTATCTTTTGTCACAGTTCTCATGATACCTTGTACAGGGCTTTCAATTCGCAAAGTCTCATCAACAAACCGTTTCAGGAGTTCCGGCTTGTCCCGTAACTTCTGATACTGCACCGGGTTTTGTATCAAAAGCCATAAACCATGCGCGATCGCGCTAGTGGTCGTCTCATAACCTCCAGTGATCAATTGGTTCAGCAAATTTTGCAACTCGTGCTCAGTAAATGGTTCTTCTCCCTCTAGCGTGACATGAACTAAATCTGATATCAGGTCGCCAGTGGGATTTTTTCGCCTCGACTCAAAGACTTCAGACAAATAATGCTGCGCATCTAATTCGATCTCGGCGATTTCTCTCAATCTTTCATCAGACATGATCTCATTACTGGTTGCCAACATCGCTAAAGCCCATTTTTGAAACCGAGCGAACTGAGTTTTATCCAATCCAAGCTGCTCTCCCAAGATCATTCCAGGTAGCGGTAATGCAAAATCCTTTATCAGATCGCACTCGCCAAGATGTTCAAACTTATCTATCAACTCATGCGCTAACGCTTCAACCGCAGGAACCAGATCTCTAACTCTCGCAGCTGTAAAAACTCGATCTACAAGCTTTCTATGAGTTGCATGCTTAGGTGGATCTGTCCGATGCAGCACGTGCACATGTTCCCAACCTTTTTCTTTAAGCATCTCCTGGTAGCGTCTGCCGTTATCGCCCTGAAGAGCCTCCATAGCCAGAATGACATTAGAAAACGTTTCAGTGTCTCTCAAGATATGTGCCACATCATCATATTTGGTTACCACATAAATACCCGTTTCTGGCATTTTGTAGATTGGCTCTTCCCTTTGCAACGCCTCATAAAAACCCCAAGGGTTGGCCAAAGTCTCAGCATCCAAAAGGCTTGTATCAGAGATCTTTTTTGTCATAGGGCAAACATCTTTATCGGAAGTCATTTAGGCTCTCCCAACTTGCCCGCATCTTGGTACGCACTAGTTCGTAAAATTTTCCCAGGCAATGCCCCTGTGCACTCACCATCTACGAAAGTTACTTCTCCATTTACCAGCATGTAACGATAACCTTCAGCCTTTTCTATCAACCGCTTTCCCCCACCAATTATATGGTCATAGTAGGGCCTGTCTGTAGTTACCTTAAGTGCTTCAAGGTCATAAACCATTATGTCTGCGGGCATTCCTGGCTCCAAAGTTCCTAGCCCATCAATACCTATCGCTTTCGCAGACATATATGACATGCGCCAGTGAGCCTCCTCTAACGAGAGTGCTTTATCATCTCGAACTAATTTTGATAAAACCACTGTCGCATATTTCCCCATCGATATGAACTGCGCATGTGCGCCACCATCTGATAATCCTGGAATAATGTAGGGGCTCTGCATTATCCCTAAGTTTGCGCTATCATCATCACCAAGTTGATCTTCGATATAAAAATATGTCTGTAGCTGTTCCTTGACGGCAATATCACAGAACACTTCTAAAGGAGTCTTGCCTTCCTCCGCGGCAATGTCCGTAATATATCGATCTTGGTACTCAGACAACTTGCTCTCGTAGATCTTCATTTTATCCCAGCGACCGGACCAAACACGATCTAAATGATGATCTATATCATGTTGTAACTTCCCTCTAATTTCTTTGCTCGATAGATTTTCTATCCGTTTTTCCACAGGGCATGCTAATGCTTCATTCCAAGCCGGCATATCATCGAATAAATTGTACTCTAGGAGGCTAAAAAGTGACCCTATACGGTGCACTGCACCCAACCCATAAATACGATGGCCACGCGAATTCGAATCCTCGATTTTCCCCAAAGTATCCTTCCATTTATCAGGAATATGGTTCGAATGGATAACTACGCTATGAATAACAGGCCGACCACTAGCTTCGGCGTAACGTTCTAACAGCTGTTGTTCTTTTTCACCCATGTGTAAGTTATGCGGTGTTACCTCGGATGAACCTACATTGAACTCTCGCGCGACAGAAAGTAGCTCGAGCAACTCTTCTTCTTTGGCAATACCACTAGGCAACAAACTCCCGTCATGGTCTCGGTCAATTAAATTGTGATCAGTCGAGAGTCCAAGAGCACCTGCCCGGTATCCATCTCTCATCAACTGCTTCATTTGCTCCATTTCGTCGTCGGTAACATCTGCCCTTTTGGAATCGTCCGTGCCCAATACATAAGCTCGCAACACTGAATGAGGAATATAACCTGCGACATTAACACCTAACCCATGAGATTGAAGCGAGTCAAAAAACTCACCCTGTGTCTCCCAGTCCCACTTCATTCCCTGCTTCATGGCTTCATAGGGAATTGCTTCCACTCGAGTCATACGCTGCATAGCACGTTCACGATCCTCTGGACGGCACGGCGCAAATCCAAACCCACAAAGACTAATCACTACACTGGTAACACCATGCCAACAAGATTGTGATGCGTATGGATCCCAGTTCAGCTGCGCATCGTAATGTGTATGTACGTCAATAACACCAGGAGCAACCACTAAGCCTGTCGCATCAATCTCCTTTCGCCCGCGACCGCTGACTTGTCCTGTCTGCACGACTCTACCATCCGTGATGGCAACATCTCCAACAAAAGAAGGTAGACGGGTTCCGTCAACGACTCTGCCACCTCGTATTACCGTATCAAATTCAAAATTCTCACTCCTCATTTCTTACTCCCCGTAAAAACGTAAATTGACTTATTATCGTACGAAAAAAAGCCCGAAACCTATCTCTCTAGCAAACAGCAAACCTCCCTCATGTAATTTATTATACGTCTCGAAATCAGCGATAAAACTCAGCCCAATGCAGGAGCCAATGCTTCATAGGTCTCCCAACTCCAGTTTAACGACATGGCACTTTCGCCATCATAATCTTCATCCTTGTTGCATGGATAAATAACAAGATCAGTCGCGCCAACATCTACATACTTCTGCAATTTCTCTTTAATCATATCAGCGTCGCCCCATGCACATATGGCATCAACTAGTCGATCACTGCCGCCATCGTTCCAATCACTCTCATCGAACCCCAGAGCCTTCCAAATCTTTTGATAGGGAGGCTGCGACATATACCAACCACACGCTTTTCGTGCCAAGTCTCTCGCCGCAACTGGATCGGTATCCAAAACAACTCTGACAACTACTACTAACTTTTTATCATTCCCCATAATCGCTTTCGCTTGCTTTGTAGTCTCCACGGTCTGCAAAAATAGAAATAAACCATCGGCCTTCTTTGCGGCTACTTTTTGGAGTCCCGGTCCGTGTCCCGCCACAATAACGGGGGCTTTAACGTCAGCTAGCGGGCTAACGATAGGAGCCACTTTCAACCTATCAAGATACGCATTCATTTTGGGAACTGGCATCACCCATTCGTGCCCCCGAGGCTCAACGAGTATCGGGTGCGATACACCTAAGCCAAGGCTGAAGCGACCATTTGAAAACTCACTTAAAGTATTAGCGGCTTGCGCTGAAGAATCAGCATCATGCGCAAAAACGTTGGCAATTCCAGAAGAGATCTTGATAGTCTCTGTATGCGCCAATAGATATCCAGCAGTAGCATAGGGCTCTCTGCCGAAAATCTCAGGCATCCATAACTCCTCATACCCCAATTTTTCTAACTTTTTTACGTTCTCAACCAGTTCAGGGCCTCGCGTACCTTCGGTCCACTGTATAACACCTAAATTCATACCCATTCTTATAAACTCCTAAATACTTTTCCTAGAGGGGATTTTATACCAAAACATGTCACACGTATTTGGGCAAGTCTAGACATAAATTGTCAGCATGATGTGCAGCTAATATCTTTCGACTTATCATAAAAATGAATCCCTACCGTGGCACATTCATCCGCAGATCAGCTCTTAAGTGACTATATTTCCATTCGCCATCGATCTTGATGTAATCATCATCATACCTAAGTGCTAACCAAACTTCTTTATTATCTTCTTTATGATCCCAAGGACCCATGATGTACCAAATTCCTGTAGCAGTATTGCCGTTAACTTCGATGATGGGGTTCATCATATTATGCTGAGAAAAACTAAACATAGACTCAAAACCCCGGAACAGTTCTTCAATCTCCGCATGACCTTTAGCTACACCAAACGCTTCGCTCTCCCAAATACCATCTTCAGCGAATACGGACGCAATGTGGGCTGGGTTATGACCGTCATCACAGATATGGCTGTACCGAAATTTCAGTTGTTTTATCGCTTCAATATCCTCTAGACGAGTAATACGCTCTTCCAATGTCATATTCGTCATAATGTCGTTCCTCTATTTTCGTTAATCTAACTAGCTACTTTTATAGCTGCTATCGTTCGTGAGTGGCAGTAAATACTTTAGACCCACCTGCAGAAGATTTTCAAGCACTAATCGTCGACACGTGATTTAATGGTCGTCAATTCAACACGGTAGGGGGTGGCTTCATATGCGTTTTGGAATTAGTGCCGACTTTAGAAACCCTCCAAAATGGATGAGACCGTCTAACGAGCTCTACACCGATATTCTTAAGCAAATTAAACTTGCCGAAGACCTTGGTTTTCATAATGTGTGGCTTACCGAGCATCATTTTACCGAAGATGGTTATAACCCTTCTCTACTTACAACAGCAGCAGCAATAGCAGCGCAAACTAAAAATATCCGGATAGGAACCTTCATACTGCTTCTCCCTTATCTTCATCCGGCAATGGCTAGCGAAGACATTGCAAGTGTAGACATATTATCAAATGGTCGGCTTGATCTCGGAGTCGGTCAAGGATACTCGTTTCATGAATTTGAGGCTCTAAATATCGAACGTAAGACACGCGCAAAGAGACTTTATGAAGGACTAGAAATTTATAAAAAATTATTCACTGAAGAGGCCGTTACGTACAACGGTGAGTTTACAAAAATCAAAAATATGCGGCTATCCCCAAAATCCATCCAAAAGCCATATCCGCCAATCTGGATCGGTGCTCGTGGTCCTAAGGGCATCAAGCGGGCCGCTCACAATGGATATCACTTGATGGCTACTTTCGGACCCGATCCTGCACCACTTTATATAGAAACTCTGAAACTGAAAGGAAAAAATCCGAATGATTTTAAAATTGCACAGCTTCGTATGTGCTATATCGGCGATACCGAAGATCAAGCGTGGGACGATTGCCAGGATCACCTCTTTCACACTCTCGATTTTTATCGTGATATCGTAGAAAATGCGAATGATGCGGAAGGAGACTCATCCTTTTTCCCGATCAAGAAGCCTAGCGACATAAGGCATTCGGTACTACGGGACCATTTGATGGTTGGTACGTTGGACCAGGTAATCGAAAAGATGCACGCATTTACAAACGATTATAGTTGTACCGATTTAGTGGTATATATGCAGTTTCCTGGTATGGATGTTAGTAAAGTGAATCGCTCAATGGAAATTTTTGCAAAAAGAGTCATCCCTTTATTTTCAAGCTAAGAAAATTTTACATAAGAAAAGTCAGATCGATAGACCGTAAGACAGGAGAGAAAAATGATTTTTAATGAATATGGACAATATGATGGCCTAGGTTTAGCCGAGTTGGTAAGACGCAAAGAGATCTCTCCGACCGCTTTAATCGACACCGCGATCGACGCTATATCTCGGCTCAACCCAAAGCTAAACTGCGTCGTTCAAACTTTGCGCAAACAGGCGATCTCTGACCTGAAAGTGGCTCCGATGTCGTCACCCTTTTATGGAGTGCCGTTTCTTGTGAAAGAGTTTGGTATGCATTTTAAAGGCATGCAAACATCCGCAGGTTCTAGACTCGCCTCCGGTGTGAAATTTCAATCCGATACCGAATTAATGACCCGTTGCCGCAACGCGGGTCTACTTACTGTAGGCACGACAACTACCCCAGAAATGGCGTTCAACGCCAACTCCGAGGCGCTTGTCTATGGTTCAACTTGTAATCCTTGGAATTTAAAGTATTCAGTAGGTGGTTCGTCTGGTGGAGCCGGAGCCGCGGTGGCCTCGGGAATCGTTCCCATAGCGCATGCTAATGATGGAGGAGGCTCGATAAGAATACCCGCCGCTTGTAACGGGCTAGTTGGAATGAAACCTACTCGTGGACGAACGCCGACAGGTCCTGATAGTGGAATTTTTCTTTGGGGGTTAGCAGTAGAATTTGCGCTAACACGAAGCGTACGAGACTCGGCCGCCCTATTGGATGCAGTCTCAGGCCCTGATGAAGGATATTTTTATACCGCGGAAGCTCCTAAAGGTAGTTTTCTATCAGCCACGATGTCAGACCCCGGAAGTTTGCGGATAGGGGTTATCGAACAATTACCTGGATGCGCAAAACCAAAAAAAGAAAGCCTCAATAAGCTAAATGAAACACGTGTCTTACTAGAAGGGCTCGGACATACATGTGAAACTGTAAAACTCCATTATAGTGCCGAAGAATTTAATGAATCGACCATTCGGTTGTGGGCAACGACTCTAGGGTTTTATATGGAGCAATTTTCTAAAATGACGGGTAGAAAGATTAGTTCAAAAACCGTCGAGGCGGTGAGCCTAGATACATATCGCTACGCTAAAAAACTTAATGCCATGGAATTAGAATGGGCAATGAGTGCGCAAAACGCTGTATCGAGATCTGTTGGTAAAACAATGCGAGACTACGATGTATTGCTCTCGCCAGTGCTTGCGCGCGACGTTGCCAAGCTAGGAGAACTTAATCAGAATGCAAGAGGGGTGGACTTAAAGTCATGGTGGAAGCAACTCATGCATGATTATTGTATTTACACACCTCTATTTAATACGACGGGGCAACCTGCCATCACTCTGCCATTATGGCAATCGAAAAGTGGGTTGCCTCTTTCCATGCAATTCGTTGGTCGTCTAGGCGGAGAAGAAACTCTCTATAGTCTCGCCAATCAGCTTGAAGTCGCACTTCCTTGGGCAAACCGAAAACCCTCTAACTACGCATAGCACTAGGAGACTTTTACTCATGCCTCTAAGCAGTCAGGGTACTTACCGTGCCTACTAATAGGACTATAAAAATGGTCGGGGCTCTCAACCTTCGAGATTTAGGAGGAATATGTGCGAGCAAAAAGAAATTAGTACGCAAGGGGGTCCTGTTCCGCTCTGATGGATTATCGCGTTTAACTGAAAATGACCTGAAGTTATTCGAAAAGCTTAAAATAAACTCAGTTATTGATCTCAGGCATGCTGAAGAAATAGCTAAGGCTCCCGACAAACTGCCGCAGAACATGCCCATTAATCAATTTACCTGTGGGTTTTACGCGGAAGGCACAAAAGAACTTTTTCAGTCCGTCAATTCTGGTCTTACAAACGCAAATGAGTCACGAGCGTTAATGCGAGAGGTATATGCGAAAATGCCTATTGCACATACCAAGGAAATCCAACAAATTATCAAACATGTGCTCAACCAGAGTAGCCTCCCGTGTCTCATTCACTGTATGAGCGGAAAGGACCGAACAGGGCTTGTTATTGCAATAATACTCAAAGCTATCGGTGTCCCTATGAACATAATAATGGAAGACTATAAGATGAGTAATGGTGACTATCAGCAAGTGGATGTGTTCGGACCAAAAGCCCTCCCAGAGAGTGTTTCAGTAGTGATGGCCGCTGATGCGACTTACTTAGAGGCAAGCTTCAATGCGATCAAAGAGGTCTATACTACGTTTGACAATTATTTAGCGACCGGCCTTGTACTGTACCAGACCGATATTGAAAAGCTAAAAAGCTTACTGACAAATTAGTCACCCCAGCGTTCAATTACAGTTTTCTACTCGAGCATTAAAGTTTCTTTCACTTTGCGCCTCAAAATCTTATTTGCGGCACTCTTCGGGAGCTCATCCCAGATAGAAATTGTTTTCGGCCTTTTATAGTTAGCTAGGTGTTCCTTCGCGTACAGTTTAAGTTGTTCAATATCAAACTGATCAGGGTCACGAACTGCTATAACTGCCTGAATTTGATCGCCCCACTTCTCATCAGGCAGGCCCACTACTGCCACCTCAATGATTCCTGCATAAGACATTAAGACATCTTCGACCTCGCGAGGATAGACGTTATAACCACCAGAAATCAGCATGTCGTTTTTGCGATCGACTAAGTAATAGAAGCCTTCAGAATCTCGGTAACCTAGATCACCAGTATGTAGCCAACCATTTCTGAAAACTTTTTCGGTTGCCTCAGGGCGATTCCAATAATAAGCCATCGTTTGAGGACCCCTGCAAACTATTTCCCCTACTTCATCAGGGCCAAGCCGATTATCTTTTTCGTCGAATACCGCACAATCAACAAATGAAAACGGTTTGCCGCAGGAACCCGTCCGATCATGGTCTTCAGGGGACAGACACGTGATGACCATAGGGCTCTCGGCTTGCCCGTAGCACTGCGCAAAGATCCGTCCGAACCGATCCTCAGCTCTTTGCAGCAAGCTCGGAGCAATCGGGGAGGCTCCATAGGTGATCTTTTTGAATCCAGTCATTGCAGTATTTATGTTTGGTTCCTCTAAAATCATCGCCAACATTGTCGGGACAAGAAAGGTATGGGTAGCTTTACTTTCCTCAGCCAGAGCCAAAAATTCTCCTGGATGAAATTTCTTCATGACTACCGAGTGGACTCCCCTAACAAGTGCTGGAAGAAAAAATGCGCCAGACGCATGGGCGATGGGAGCGGCGTGTAAGAATGACGCTCCAACCTCAAGCTCGGGAACCAAGTCCATTAAAAAAGCCGACATTTCGGCTAATTCGCCACGTGTTGTTAGTGTGACAGCCTTTGCCTGCCCCGTTGTTCCACCCGTATAACCTAATCTCAAGGGAGCGTCTAAGTCTCTATCAACGGCGCACTCGACGTCATTAGTAGAACAAAGAAGCTCACCAAACGCCTTCTGATTTACATTGATTTCCACAGGAAAATCTTTTTGCTCTCCATGGATCACTGCGCGTGCCCCACTATCCTCGAGCTTGTACAAATGGTTGGCCTGTGTCTCCCGAGTATTCATCCCCACGCGCACTAGCCCAGCCTTAGCCAACGCATAATATGCGACCAAGCAATCAATACTGTTTGGTAGTAAAACTCCGACTCTATCGCCGGGGATCAAACCAACATCTAATAATCCATTCCCCACTATGTTAGTGAGTCGATCAAACTCTTGGAATGAGACCTGCCTCGAGCCTTCGGTTAAGCAAATGTTGTCTTGGAAGTAAGTAGCAGCCCGGCTTATCAAGGAGCTAATTTGCATAGTGGGTATACCTTCGAAAAAATTTTCACTGTTTTTAAATAATTGTTTTCCCC
>MDTB01010506.1_pt1 | contig 10449 bp, 7 predicted proteins | sample 811161 | NCBI WGS metagenome assembly MDTB01 (sample SAMN05326650, study PRJNA326480) | marine metagenome | isolation source: seawater | place: Mediterranean Sea | collected 2009
GATTTTAATAAAAAGCTTTGTATTAAATGATATATCTTTCTCGTTTACACTTTGTTTTTCAAGGTGCTCCATAGTTGCTGTCATAAGCGTATCCGCAAGGAATGATGTTTCTAAAAGTGTATCTCTATTAAAAGCCTTTTCGATTAAAAGGCTTTTATTTGTTCTCAATTTTGCTAACCCCATACCATAAGCAGATAAAACAGATGCTCGGGGATGAATTAAACAGGTTTTCATTTCTAATATTTCAGCTATAGAGCACGCATGTTGCCCTCCTGCTCCACCAAAAACAGTTAAGCAATACTCAGTTAAGTTATGGCCTTTTTGAACAGATATTTTTTTGATCGCTTCTGCCATATTATTATCAGCTACGCTTAAAAATCCTTCCGCGATTTCTTCAATTGGTTTGCCAATTTTATTCTCTAACTTTTTAAAAAGTTTTTTTGATTTGTAGAATGAAATTTTACTATTGCCCTTAAGCCCAAATGATTTTGGAAAGAGGCTTGAGTTAATTCTACCAGTTATAAGATTACCATCAGTAACAGTTAAAGGGCCGGATTTACCATAACACGTTGGTCCTGGGCTTGCTCCAGCGCTTTCTGGACCGACTTGCAAACGTCCTGAGCTTTCTTTCAAAATACTTCCTCCACCGGCGGCAATAGTATTGATACTTAGCATAGGAACTGAAATCCTGACACCATCAACCATATTATTGTTGTTCCTCTCTAACTCACCTGCGTAATGCCAAACGTCGGTGGAGGTCCCTCCCATATCAAATCCTATTACCTTATTTTGATCTTCCTGCTGACTAACTTTTATGCCACCAATTACTCCTCCAGCAGGCCCAGATAAAATTGCATCTTTTCCAAAAAAATAGCTTGAACCAGTTAAACCACCATTTGACTGCATAAATCTTAACTTATAGCCCAAATCATGATTAAATTCTGAGTTTAAATTCTTGATATAGTTATTAAGGATTGGACTTAAGTATGCATCAGCTACAGTAGTATCACCTCTCATAACAAATTTCATAATTTGTGAAGTTTCATTACTTACCGAAATTTGGGAAAAACCAGCATCAGTTGCTAGTTTCTTTAATTGAAGCTCATGTTTATTAAACTTACAGCTGTGCATTAAAACTATAGCACAAGAACTAAAGCCTTTTTCACGAGCTATTATTAAATCTTTCAAAGTTCTTTTGCTATTTAAAGGAGTTAAGATTTTACCATCCACTGATATTCTCTCCTCAACTTCAATAATTTCCTCGTAGAGGGCTTCTGGGATATTTATTTTACGATCAAACAAGTTTGGTCTGTTTTGGTATGCAATTCTCAATTGGTCACGTAGCCCTTTAGTTATCAAAAGTACGACTGGTTCTCCTTTCCTCTCAAGAAGAGCGTTGGTCGCGACTGTTGTTCCCATTTTAATATTATTAATTCTAGAGGTAGGTATTTTTTCATGATCTTGAATTTTTAAAAATTTTTTAATAGCTTTTATACCTGCGTCTTTGTATTTGGTTGGATTATCAGATAATAATTTATCGATATGTATGGTTCCATAGGGATCTCTAGCAACCACATCTGTAAATGTCCCGCCTCGATCAACCCAAAAATCCCATTTATTTTTACTTTTAAATTTAAACACAATCGCTATTTATTAATTGTTTTCTATCTTTCTTATAATAATCACGAACTTGAAAAAATTCTTTAAAAAAAGGAGAATTGATAACATTCAAAATTAAACAACACTCATCATTTAAACTTTTTTAAAATTTAGATCAATCCCTCAACCCATTTTTCGATTAAAAAACGTGCTATTGCTCCTTTTCTAGCCACAAAAAAAGTGTCATCAGTACCGCTTAAAACACGAAAAACCTTCTCTCTTGAAACCCAAATAGCATCTTCAAGTTCATTATGATCTATTTTTATTTTTGCGGTTTGTGCTTCGCTTGTACATCCTATCATTAAGGAAGACGGAAAAGGCCAAGGTTGATTTGTTACGTATTTTATATGGTGGGTTTTTATGCCACTTTCCTCAAATACTTCTCTTTTTGCTGCCTCCTCTAAGGATTCTCCAGGTTCTACAAATCCAGCAAGGCAAGATAGCATTTTTTTTGGCCATTGATGAGATCTTCCCAATAGGATTTTATTTCCCCTTTTCACAAGCATAATTACCACTGGATCGATTCGAGGGAATTGTTTTTTTTTGCAGTTTTTACAATATTTTTCCCACCCAAAACTTTGCCTTATCAGCTTGTCACCACAATTCATACAAAATTTAGTTGCTCTTTGCCACTCAGATATTCCTTTAGCGGCAGCACAAATGCTCGCATCAACATTTGACAAAAAAGGTAGGAGGGACCTTAAGTCGCAAAAATAGGAACCTTTTGGCAAATCCTCATGACTATTTTTTTCTGTATCATTAAACGTCCCCAAAAGTTCTTGACCTCCTCTTACTTTTGTAGAGGTAGAAATATCCCATAAGAAAAGATATTTTCCCTCTAATTCACCAAGAAAGGTGCTTTCCAGACCTTTAAAAATTGTAGATAACTCACTTAATTGCAATAAAATTGGTGTTGTTTCCTTGAATTTAAATAGTAGTTTCCCTTTCCATATGACTATATGTCTGGCATTTTTTTCCTTGTAAAAATTTTTATCTTTGTTTTTAGAATTTCTCAAATGACCTTCTTTTTGAAGAAAACCTTTTGAGAATAAAGGAAGATCGGAGAAAGTCATAAAGTAACCTTTTGGTAAAAACTATTTGCTTGTTAAAGACCTATATCAACATATAATTATAGTCGAGAGATTGGCTCGGGTAAACTTTTTCGAGAACCCGGTCAGATCTGGAAGGAAGCAGCCGCATCGATGTAGTTTAGGTCGCATGTCAATCTCTCGTTTAGAAAGAAGAGATATTTTATAGAAATTTATTATTAATCCTCAATATGGAAAAAAGAGAAACGTCAGAAAAAAACTTTAGAGTCTTAGCTCTAAAATATAGACCTCGTAGGTTTTCAGAATTAGTTGGTCAGGAAGCGCTAGTTAAAACATTAACAAATTCATTTGTTGCTAATAGAATAGCCCATGCTTTTCTATTAAATGGAGTAAGAGGAGTTGGCAAAACCTCCACAGCTAGAGTGATAGCCAAGGCACTTAACTGTCTAAATAAAAAACTTGATGAAGCAGAACCATGTAATACGTGTGAAAATTGTAAGTCAATTCAATTTGGTAGAAATGTGGATGTTATTGAGATGGACGGCGCTAGTAAAACAGGAGTTAACGATGTCAGAGAAATTATAGATACTGTCTATTACCGAGCAGCGTCTTCAAAATTCAAGGTATATATAATAGATGAAGTTCATATGCTTTCAAACGCTGCTTTTAACGCTTTGTTAAAAACCCTTGAAGAGCCACCTGAGCATGTAAAGTTTATACTAGCTACGACTGAAATTCAGAAGATCCCACCGACCGTTCTTTCAAGAGTGCAAAGGTATGACTTGAAAAGAATAAACAATTTAGACATGATTAATCATTTAGAACATATACTAAAATTGGAAAATATCTCTCCAGAAAGGACGGCTCTACAGCTGATTAGTAGAGAAGCAGAGGGATCTTTAAGAGACGCGCTATCTTTATTAGACCAAGTTTTACTAAACAGTGAAAACACAATAAAATTAGAGACTGTTAATGAATTGATTGGCAAGGTGTCAAAAGTTATAGTTTTAGAATTATTAGATTTAATATTATGCGGAAATACCAAAGAATCAATAAAGCAAGCAAGAATACTTTTTCAAGGTTCTGTCGGCCCAGAAGGATTGCTTAAAGAACTTCTTGGACTTGTGCATTTTGTCTCCTTAATTATGATTTCTGATGAATTTTTGTCTGATGACACATACACTAAAGATGAACAAGATAAAGCTAAAGAAATAGCAAAAGCTTTAACCACCATAAAAATATCGTCTTTATGGCAAATACTATTTAAAGGGATTGAGGAGATAAAAATCGCCTTAGATCCTTTAATAAGCTTTGAAATGTTAATGATAAAGGCTACTCATATGTCCTTATTACCAAAACCGGAGTCAATAATTAAAAACATTCTCCATAATAAGTCGGATATACTTAATTTTGTACATAAAGGGAGCAATAATAAAGACAGCTCCTTTAACTCAAAGAATGAGGAGATAAAAACTTTTGAAAATGTTATTTTAAAGAAATCTGAAAATCACGCTGAGCAACACAAAAAAAACGATGAAAAGGCCGTTAAGGAAATACTTGATATCTTTCCCGGCTCTAAGATTGACTCTCAGGAGTGAAATATGCGAACGACTAATTTTAGTTAAGAAAAGGAGTTAAAATGTTTAAAGGATTAGGGCAGTTGGGTGATATGGCGAAATTGATGAAGCAAGCCCAAGAAATGCAAAAGAAAATGTCTGATACACAAAATGAGCTTGAGAATATTGAAATCGTTGGAGAAGCAGGAGGGGGACTGGTTAAGGTGGTTTCTAGTGCCAAAGGAAATTTTAAAAAAATAGAATTGGATAAGTCATTATTGGTGCCATCTGAAAAAGAGGTTATAGAAGATCTAATACTAGCAGCGATAAAAGATTGTAAATCCAGAGCTGAAGAGGCTTCAAAAAAACAAATGGCAAAAGTAGGGGAGTCAATTGGGTTACCCGAAGGCTTCAAACTTCCTTTCTAAGGCATGAATACTCAGAATATAAAAGGAAAACTCTCAGAGATAGAGAATCTAATTAAGATCTTTTCTAAAATGCCGGGCTTGGGGCCGCGTTCAGCACGGAGATTAGTTTTCCATTTGATTAAAAAAAGAGAAATATTTATGGCTCCGCTTATAGACTCAATTACAATTGTTAAAGAGAGTGTAAAAAACTGTGATTTATGTGGAAATATAGCATTAGAAAATTTATGTGAGATTTGTAATGATCTCAAGAGGGATAAATCAATTATTTGTGTGGTAGAAGAAGTTTCCGATTTATGGGCGATGGATAGATCCGGAGTGTTTGGGGGAGTTTTCCATGTTTTGGGAGGATTATTATCTCCTTTAGATGGTATTGGACCCGAAAAATTGCGCATAGATAATCTTACGCAAAGGCTGAAGACTGAAGGTGTAAAGGAATTGGTCCTCGCATTGGGAACAACAGTAGCTGGTCAAACGACTGCAAATTATTTATTACAAGAACTTTCAGAGTTAGATATTTCTATAACATCCCTTGCTCAGGGAGTTCCTGTTGGAGGTGAATTAGATTATCTGGATGACAGCACTATAATTGCCGCTTTTAATGATAGAAGGAGTTTTATATGAGTTTAAAAATAATATGGTAATCAAAGCGCATAATGAAATAGAAAAAGTAGAAGCAAATTATACTCCTCTTAGTCCTATATCATTTTTGTCAAAGGCAGCAAAAATATTTCCTGAAAAAACTTCTATTATATATGAAAGTCGTATTTTCAGTTGGCTGGAAACATATTTAAGATGTAGAAAACTGGCAAGTGCGCTTTCAAAAGAATTCAGCCATGGTGATGTAGTTGGTTTTTTAGCTGCAAATACTCCTGAACTATATGAAGCCCATTTTGGAATTCCAATGGCAGGTATGGTTTTAAATGCCCTTAACATTAGATTAGATCCGGAGACTATTAGCTATATTATTGATCATTCAGAGATTAAAATTATTTTTGTAGATGATGAATTTATAGAGTTGGTTATTAAAGCTATTGCCGTTTCTAACGAAAAACCAAAGTTAATAAGAATAAAAGATAACTTTTTGGACATAGGTTATAAAAATTATGACTATATGGACTATGAGGATTTTATTGCAAGGGGAGACGAAAACTTTGAACCAGTTAAACTGACCGATGAGTGGGATAGCATATCAATTAATTACACTTCTGGGACTACTGGCAAACCGAAAGGCGTTGTATATCACCATCGAGGAGCATATCTTAACTCACTGGGAAACGCTTTAGAGTGGGAAATGAATATGCACCCAGTTTATCTTTGGACACTTCCGATGTTCCATTGTAATGGCTGGTGTTTCCCGTGGACTGTAGCTTCAAGAGTGGGGATAAATGTTTGCCTGCGAAAAGTTACTGCAAGAAATATTTATGAAAAGATATCTACCCATAATATTGATCATTTATGCGGTGCTCCAACTGTGTTAAGTTTCATCACGAATGCGACTGCTGAAGAAAAAAAACCGTTCGGTCATAATGTTAAAATAATGACTGCTGCCGCTCCGCCTCCTGCGAAGATATTAGAAGATATGAGTCAACTTGGTTTCGAGATTACACATGTTTATGGATTAACGGAGGTCTACGGCCCAGCAGTAATTTGCAAATGGAAAGATGAATGGAACCTTCTTAAGGACTCTGAAAAAGCAGACCTTAAGTCACGACAGGGAGTTCCTTATATTGTACAAGATAATATGAAACTGGTGAATGTGGAAACAGGAGGAAAAGTTAAAAAAAATAAGACTGAATTGGGTGAAGTTTTACTCAAAGGCAATATTACGATGAAGGGGTATTTGAAAGACACAGTTTCAACGGAAGAAGCATTTGCAGGTGGTTGGTTTAAGACAGGTGATCTGGGGGTAATGTATGAAGACGGATATTTACAACTTAAGGATAGATCAAAGGACATAATAATTTCGGGAGGGGAGAATATATCTTCAATTGAAATTGAAGATTGTATTTATAAAATTCCAGGTATTATAGCTTGTGCAGTAGTCGCGAAACCTGATGAGAAATGGGGTGAGACTCCATGTGCTTTTGTTGAGGTTTCCGATGAAATAAAAATTACAAAAGAAATGATTTTGAATTTTTGTAAGGAAAATTTGGCAAAATATAAAATGCCTAAGACTATTATTTTTGAACAGTTACCAAAAACATCTACTGGTAAAATTCAAAAAGTTGAATTGAGAAAAAGGTTTTCATAAAAGAATAGAAATCTTCTTTATTCAAGGAACTTTTTAATTGTATAAAAAAATTTTTTGCATTTTATGCTAAATCAACTATTACAAGAAAAAGGATGTTTTTGTGAATTATGAAAATTATTTGAAAAATAGAATAAAAAAATCGAGAGGTGGATAATGTCTGTAAAGTTAGCTATTAATGGTTTTGGGAGAATAGGAAGAAACATCCTTAGAGCCGTGGCCGAAAATAATCGGAAAGATGTAGAGATTGTTGCCATTAATGATTTGGGATCTTCTGAGATGAACTTGCATTTACTCAAGTACGATAGCGTTCATGGAAGATTCTCTGGAAATCTTGCTCTCGAAGGTAAAGAGCTAAAGGTTGATAATCACTCGATAAAAATCACAGCAGAGAGAAATCCAGAAGAACTGCCCTGGGAAGACATAGATGTAGCTTTAGAATGTACCGGAGTATTTACCGATAAAGATAAAGCCTCGATGCACCTAAAAAATGGATCAAAGAAGGTTCTAGTGTCTGCTCCTGCTACTAATGCAGATAAGACTATTGTATATGGTGTAAATCATTCGTCTCTAACTCCAGATGATTTAATTGTATCTAACGCATCATGCACGACAAATTGTTTGGCTCCAGTTGCAAAGGTTCTTAGTGAGAACTTTGGTATCAAGGTCGGTTATATGACAACTATTCATAGCTATACAGGAGATCAGCCCGTATTGGATACCTTACATAAAGATTATTATCGAGCGAGGGGAGCAGCTCTAAATATGATACCAACATCAACCGGTGCAGCAAAGGCAGTTTCACTGGTTTTACCGGAATTAGAGGGAAGGTTAGATGGGTCAGCAATAAGGGTACCAACACCTAACGTATCCTGTATTGATTTGAAATGTATTTTAGAAAAAACTGTAACAGCTGAAGAGATTAATTCAGCCGTCAATATGGCAGCGGAGGGTGAATTAAAGGGCATACTCACTTATGAGAGTGATCCGTTGGTATCAACTGATCTAAATCATGTTGCATCTTCATCAATTTTTGCTGCATCTCAAACTAAGACGCTAAGAGAGGGTATGGTGAGAATACTTTCTTGGTATGATAATGAGTGGGGTTTCTCTAATAGAATGCTTGATACTGCGAGCTTTATGGGATCGCTTTAGTCTCTTTAAAAAACATATTCAGATGGTACGCCCTAGGGGAATCGAACCCCTCTTTCCAGAATGAAAATCTGGCGTCCTAACCGATAGACGAAGGGCGCACTAGAGAAAGTTTTAATCTAAATTTTCTCTTCTTCAAGTTTTTTTTTAATTATTCTAACATGTTGCGAGATCAACAATTTTAATTTTGGGTTTATTAATACCTTGCCAATCATCTACCATAAGTTGACAGGCAACATGTAGGTCGTTATTTTTCTTTAAAAGTGCTTCACCAAGAAGATTGTTATTGGCATTAAAACAGATAGCATCTAGGTTGCTGTTACCTTCGCGCTGAAATGTGCATATAACATGAGAACCACCAACTACCTTAGAAAATACTACACGACAGTTAGGTATTAATACTATAGGTAGCGGCACCTTGGAACCATAGGGGCCCATAAGATGTAGTTCTTCAATAAGATTAATATTAATTGCGTCAATACCAATTAACCCATGTAACTGAAGCGTTTCGACTTCTACCTTATGTTTTAGTTGATCTTTGAGAGCACTTGAGAATATTTGGTTGAATTCATTTATCAAACTAGCGTCTATGGTAAACCCAGCAGCCAACTTATGGCCTCCACCGCTCAAAAGAATATTTTCGCTTTTTAATTTAGATAAAATAACTGTGAGGTCAACTCCTTCTGTTGACCTAATTGAACCGTGACCAACGTTTTGTTTATCTATTGATATTACAGTAGCTGGTTTATTATATTTTTCTTTAAGTCTTGCTGCCACTATACCAATTAAACCCTTGTGCCAATGGTTACCCCTCGAAACAATATGAGAATTAGTTTCTGGATCTCCAATTATATTTTTTTTCGCAGCATCATGAATAATTTTTTCTAATTCTTTTCTTTGTAGGTTAAGCTCATCTATTTTTTGAAGTAATTCATCAATCGTCTTGTGTTCAGTAGCAGTTAAGAATTGATATGATAAAAGACCTGTATTCAATCTTCCTGAGGCGTTCAACCTTGGGGCCACCTGAAATGCTATTTTTTCTTCATTAAGGTTGTTTCCCAAATTATGTTTTTCCAAAAGTTTATTTAAACAAAGTCTTTTTTTAAATATTTTTAAACCTTGAGTAACAAAGGCACGATTTAGTCCGACCAACGGGGAAACATCAGCAATGGTAGCAAGCCCAACTAAGTCAAGATAATCTAATAAATTTATTTCAGATTTTTTCCTTTCTTTTTGTAGAGTTGTAAGATGAACTAAGAATAAAAAAACTACACCAGCTGCGCTTAAATAGGAATAAAAGTTGCTTTCGTCCAATCTATTGGGGTTGATAAGCGCAAAAGCATTGTCAGGTTTTTTTTCAGTTTTATGGTGATCGATTATTATAACGTCTGTTTTTAAATCAGAAGCCCCTTTTATCGCAAAATCAGAGTCAGAACCACAATCTACACAAATAATTAAAGAATTCTCCTGTGCCAGTTTTTTCATAGCAGGTAAATTTGGACCAAAGCCCTCTTTTTCTCGATCAGGAATATAAACAGTTGGGGTGATTGAGAAATTTTTCAACCAAATGGTAATCAAAGATGCTGAAACAGTACCATCTACATCGTAGTCAGCGAAAATAGCAATTTTTTCATTTTTCTCTATTGCTACCAATAATCTTTTTGCGCCTTTATTCATGTCCAAAAAAGTTTTTGGATCGGGTAAAAGATCTCTAACCTTAGGGTTTACATATTTTTCATAGCTCTCGCTTTCTAGATTTAATTTTACAAGCTGCAAAGCGTTTAAGATTGAAATTGATAATTTTTTAGAAATTGCAGTGGCTTTTTCTACAGATACGTCTGATGGTCCGGTCCAACATTTATTAGTCAAAGATTTGTTAACCCCAAGAAAGCTCATACAATATTTTGTTTTCTATGTACTATTTTTCTAAAAGACATTGTTTTCGATCTCAAGAGCAGAGTTTCTACTTGAGTAAACTCATTTGTTGATCTAACTCCCTTCATTAAGGCGCTATCAGTAACACCGCTTGCTGCAAAAATTACAGGACCTTTAACCATATCATTAATTTCAAAAATTGTTTTTGGATCCAAATTATATTTTTCTATAAGTAATTGTCTTTCTAAAGAGTTTTCTAGAAGAATGCGCCCCTGCATTTGACCTCCAAGACATTTTGTTGCAACTGCTGAAAGAATACCCTCCTGAGCTCCTCCAGAACCCATATAGCTATCAATTCCTGTTTCATCATTTATAAGGCAGTTAATTATTCCTGCTATATCGCCGTCAGTGATTAAATTTATTTTTGCTCCAGTCTTTCTTACTTCTTCTATAAGAGATAGGTTTCGGGGCCTCTCTAAGAC
>MDTB01106221.1_pt1 | contig 10449 bp, 10 predicted proteins | sample 811161 | NCBI WGS metagenome assembly MDTB01 (sample SAMN05326650, study PRJNA326480) | marine metagenome | isolation source: seawater | place: Mediterranean Sea | collected 2009
AAACAAATCAGGAACAATATTCAAGAGTTCATGTCTAATAATCGGTTACCAGTTGAATTGATGAGCCTATGGACAATCCATTGACAGTAAATAGATAAGTAACTATATTCTATATAAATGAGATTAAATGGACTGGGAATGATTTGCTTAGCATTATATGCTAAAAATAATGCTGGATCAAATGCAATAATTGATGAAAGTAAAATAAAATATGATATGAGTTTACAAAAATCAACACCTGCATTGACGAAGGATCATTTATTAATTGAAAATGTTAAAAAAATTGGTGTGACAATTTATGATTCAATTATTCAAAAAAAGAACGACATCATTGATGATCTAACAAAGCAGTTGGATATGATTAAATATGAAGAATATGAAAGAGGGTTTAATGTAATAAAAGAAAACCCATCGATCAGGGTAATGCTATCCAAATTTCATAATCAAAATATAAGTAAGCGTGAGCTTGTAAATGAGATTGTCTTCGATAAGAACTTTAAAAAAGAGGAGATGATGAATTTAACTGATTCAGATTATTTAAAAACCCAACGTTGGTTAAAATTGCTCATCAATAGAAGTGGGATTTTAGGTGTAGCTTTTGGGTTAAGAGCATCGGCATATGAACCTCATTCAAATAACAAATACAAACAACTTAGTTTAAAAATACTAGTTAATTATTTAGTCGTAAGGTTTCCATTTCTTAAATATGAAATAACAGATCAATATATTTTTCTTGAGTCAAAACCGCATATAAAAAAAATATTTTATAAAAAGGACATTCTTGATTATAAATACAAGGTTAATTTCAAAGAAAAAGAAAACGATGTTGTTAAAAGTCGTCACGAAATATTTCAAGGTGTCATTTTAGGTATCCCGTTAAAGGATATTTCAACATACGTTCATCGTAATTCAAAGGATTTAAATTATCTATTACCAAATACAGCAATGCCATGCCGAACATTAGATAATAACTATAAAGAGGATTTATGGGGAATCCCATTTGCCACGCTTGATTTGAGAGACATCCATCAATTAGAAGAATCTCAATTAAGTATTTGTGAAAAGTTAGATCTTTTATTTAATAATTGAACATGAAATAACTTGCCAATAAGAATTAAGTTTAATAAATTAAAACAATGAAAAATATTGTAATCATTGGACGGCCTAACGTTGGTAAATCATCTTTTATAAACCGATTACTCGGTAAAAAGACGGCAATAACTGCTCGGGAAGAGGGCGTGACTCGAGATATACGATATTACAAACAAGAATGGAATGGAAAGTCATTTAAAATATGTGACACTGGTGGGGTAATTTATTCAAAAACAAAAGAGAACCCTTATCAACAGCAAATCAACGAAATGATAGAAAATGAATTAGAAAACGCTCATAAAATATTATTTATGGTTGATTTCAACCATCCAGATCATCCAGAAGACATGGAAATTCGAAATCATTTGAAAAAACAGCGTCATAAAGTACTGTTAATTGTGAATAAAGTTGACAATTACGATCGCAAATTTGAATTGCATCCATTTTATAGTTATGGAATTGAACAATTATTTCCAGTATCAGCCCTTCAAGGAAATGGGGTTGCAGATGTGTTAGATGAAATTACCAGTGAAATATTTAATACAATCATTGAAGAAGACGATACTAAAATTAATGTTGCGTTAATTGGTAAGCCAAATGCAGGGAAATCATCGTTATACAATGCAATTTTCAATCAAAAAAAAGCAATTGTTGATGAGAAAATGGGTACAACTCGAGATGTTAATGAATCCGTAATAATGATTGATGGAAATAAAATCAATTTGATGGATACCGCTGGTCTTAGACGTAAGCGAAAGATTGATGATACAATCGAATATTTTTCAATTGTAAGAACAGAAAAAGCAATTGAAAATGCGAACGTTATTGCGTTTATGATAGATGCACAAGAGTTGTTAACTGACCAAGATAAAAAGATTTTAAATCATATTTTTTCGCTTCATAAAAATTGCTTAATATTTGTTAATAAATGGGATTTGCTTGAACGAAATGATCAAACACGAAATGACATCATTAAAATTCTTGAATATGAAGTGCCTCAGATCAGTCACTATCCGGTAATAATGGGATCAGCATTAGAAAAGCATAATATTCAAGCGCTTCTAAATTTAATTGTTGAAATATTTAATGCATCGAAATACCGTGTATCAACAGGAAAATTAAATCAATTTTTAACTCATTTTTTTGAAATAAATCACCCGCCATCAAAAAAAGGAAAACAGTTTAAAATATATTATGCTACACAAGTAGCAAGTATACCGCCTCAATTTATTTTCAAAGTTAACGATGCAAAATTACTTACAAAACCGTTTCTGCGTAATTTTGAAAAAGAATTTCGACAATTTTTCCCAAATTCAAAAGGGGTCGGACTGCAATTTAATTTTCGATCAAAACAAAATGTTTGAAAAATAATAATTTCGGGCATATTTAAATATGCTAGATTTTAATTCTATGCTCGCTTTAAAGCTTCATCAAATGCATAAAGAAAAAGAAATAACGAATATCATGAATAATATTAATAGTGCCTATAAAATAAGCCAGAAAATATTAAAATCAGCCTATAACTCAAATGGAATAAAGGCTGGGCAAACACATTTTTCTGATGTTTGGGTCAGAGATTCTTGTTTTTCAAGTTGGGGCGCCATTGCAATCAATGACCATGAAATTGTAGAGAACTTTTTAACAGTAACACTCAATCATTTAAACGAAAAAGGTCAATGCCCTCTTCGAATTGGGCAAAAATATTTCTTGTTAAAATTCTTTGGCTTAAAAGGACCTGAGGGCCCAAGTTACATTGAAGATAAATATGTGTCCATTCCGATGGATTCCAATTCACTGACTATTATTTTATTTCATAAATATTTAGTATCAAGTCAAAATCATGAATTTGCTCAGACATTTTATAGCAAATTAATTAAAGCCATACGTTGGTATGAGAATCATCAGAATAATCATTTAATAACTGAAGGGCATTACGCAGGTTGGGCCGATAGTATTAAAAAGAAAGGCCATGTCTTATACACAAATGTATTGTATTTCAAATCATTATGCGCAATGAGGGACATTTCAAAGCACATGAATAATCATGCAGATGAAATCGATTTTTTAAAGAAATCCGAATCAGTGAAAAAAAGAATTAATGAAGTGTTTTGGAATGGTGATTATTTAAATGACTGGGTTTATAAAAACAAAAGTAAGACAACATTTTCCGTAGATGGTAATATGCTAGGGATTTTATTTAATGTCATTGATGAAAAGAAAGTATCAAAAGTATTAAATTACGTGATAGCCGAACAAATGATTACAAATGTAGGTGTTCCAGTAGTCCATAAAAAGTATAATCACTCAGATGTATATTCACCATTTCTTTTGATCGGATTAAAAAAGTACCATAATGGACTATATTGGTTCTGGGTCTCTTGTATCACAAGTATTGCACTCTTTAAAAATGGTTTTAAAAAAGAAGGGTTAGATTTACTCAATAAATTATCAATTAAAATCAACAAAGACCAAACTGTTTTTGAGGTTTACAATAAAAATGGTACACCGTTTAATGGATTATTTTACAAGAGTGAAAAAGGGTTTGCCTGGTCTGCGGGTCTGTTCGTATGGGCTTATCAAGAATTGTCTAGAAGTCCTAAATAAATATTTTTCAATGTTTTATTGTATGCTTTTAAAGAGTACTGACTTGCCAAGTTTTCAGACTCCATTTGCCATTTTGAGAAATAATCCTGATCGGTTTTTAGCTGTTGAATAATAGTGGCAAAATCAGATGCTGTTTTTCCTTTTAAATAATGTGTAAATAAAGAGGATGGGTATTCAACATTATCTCTTAAAACCAATGGAAGCTTAACTGAGCTTGCTTCAATGGTTGCAAATGCAAAATTTTCTTGAAATGATGGCATGAAATAAACATCGGACATAGCATAATAAGCTGGCATATCGTTGAAATCAATGATGCCTGTAAAAATAATGTTTTTTGGAGCATCTTTAACAACCTCTTGAAGTTTTTTATAATCAGCTGTTAAAGATTTAAAAGGGGTCCCACCAACCCAAACAAATGTTATATCAGGGCACTGTTTTGCTGTTTCAATAAAATCATAAATGCCTTTTCTAGGTTGAATTTGGCCAACACAGGTCGCAACAAACTCATTGGTTAGACCATGTTTATCTCTAATTTTTTTTCTTAAATCTGAGTTTTGTTTAAATTTTTGACGATCAACACTATTGCATAAGACATGAATCTTAGATGTAACCCCAATTTTTTCAAGCTCTAACTTTACAAAAGGAGAAACAGCAATGACCTCTTTGGAGCGATTATAAACATATTTTAAATATTGTTTAGCTAAAGGCTGCCATAGCTTACTAAATATGAGACTTCCTATAAATGAATCCGGAACAACATGCGCAGACACAATCATTTTTTGTTTGAATTTATACGATTGCCGGATGTATTTTAAACCTATAGTATGTGCGTGAATAAGATCAGCTTGTTTTGGATCATCAACCAATTCGTAAAAAGAATCCTTTTCCAATGATTGTATAAGTTCAAGGATTGCAGTTGTCACTCCATTTGCTTCACCAACAAAATCTTCAGCTATAACGTGAATCTTTATCTTTTTCATAAAAACATTTTACAATAATAACTACACAGAGTTAAATAAAAAAAATATAATAAGAAAATGAATATTGGAATCTTTACAGATACATTCGAACCTCAAATAAATGGGGTTGTTACAAGTATCAAAACATCAATTGAATATTTAGAAAACAATCACAAGGTATATGTTTTTTGTCCAAATGTTAAACCTAAACTTAAATCATCAGAAAAAATATGGCGTTTTCCTTCAGTTGTTTATCCGTTTCAGAAAGAATATCGACTGGTATTTCCATTTAATAAGCGATTGGATAAAATTAAAGACTTAAATTTAGATTTAATTCATATTCACACCCCATTTACGATGGGATACGTCGGCTTAAGAATTGGTAAGAAATTAAAGCTGCCAATCATGCACACATATCATACTTATTTTGAGAAATATTTGCATTATTTTCCAATCATTCCAGAAAACTGGGTGTTCAAATATGCTAAAAAAGAGTCAGAACGATTTTGCAATTCATGCGATAAAATCATTGTCCCAACAAATGAAATGAAGGATTTACTGAAAAAATATGACATTAATAAGGAATTAATTACCATCCCAAGTGGGATTAATTTGTATCAGCCGGAAGAATCTGAATTGATTAACTTTAAAAAACGATTTATGAATAAATCGGATTTAAATTGTGTCTTTATTGGAAGAGTAGGGCTTGAAAAAAACATCCATTTTTTAATCGACGCATTTGCTAAAATAAAGTCCGAAATTAGAAATGTTCAGCTAACAATCATTGGTGACGGACCTGAAAAAAAATCAATAGAAGAAAAAGTGCATAAATTAAATTTGCAAAATAATGTAACATTCACCGGTTATTTAAATAAAAACGATGTTTTTTGTGCATATCACATTGCGGATCTAATGTTATTTCCCTCAGTAACAGAAACACAAGGGTTAACAGCTGTCGAATCGATTATGAGCGGAACCCCAGTGATTGGGATTAATAAAATGGGATTAAAAAATGTGATAAAAAATGGCGTTTCTGGGTATTTAACTGAAGAAAATCTTGATGAGTATTCGGAAACAACCATTCAGCTTTTAAAAAACGAATTAAAGCGAAATGAGTTATCAAAAAGAGCAAAATTATCTGGACAAGAATATTCATATATTGAAACTGGAAAAAAATTAGAAACAGCTTACCACGATTTACTTAAAGAAAAAATGTATGTGAATTAAAATGAGGGGATATAGTTCATCATTTGAAGCGGCGATCCATTTGGGGTAGAAACATTGGGCATACCTTGTAAGGAGTTTTGATTGAACATATTTGCATTAGGAGGGGTTGAAATATCAGCAAATGGCATATCACTGCTACTTTGACCATCGCTCGCATTAATCATATTAATTATGGATGAATTCAATTGATTTTCAAGGGCAAATGATAGTTGTTCAGGTGTTTGAGGAGAAAAAGGAAGTGGCGATTGATTCGTCATATTAAGCTGCTGCTTAACTGCAACCATTTCTTGAATATTCGTTTGAATTTGTGCTGAAATTCGTTGAATATAATTAATATAGTAAGATGTTTGCTTTTCTTCTTCATGAAGTAATTGAGGCAAATACGGCGAAATAACATGAAATTTAAATAACGTCTTTTGATAATATGCTTGAAGTTTAGATAATTGTCCAACAGGTTTAAAATAAAAATTAATATTCTTATCATCTAACATCTTGGTTAATTCAATGCTAATACGATCCAAGCGATTAATATCACTATAAATTTTACTTTCATCTGAAATGTGTGCAAGTTCGGATGTCAATTGAGATAAGCCAAATATTGTTTGCATATATAAAGACATATTGTTTGCAATAAGTTGATCATTTTTGGGCGTGTTATCAGAATATTGATAAGCTTTTTCAAGGGCTGTTTTTTCTACATCTGATAATGCGTCTATTGAATCAGAATAAAGTGAATTTCCTGTAACTAAAATACTTATTAAAAGAAGGACCATGATGGTTTTGAACATATTTGATATAATACTACGGTAATGACAAAAAAAGAAAATATAGAAGGCGCTTTAAGTAAAATATATCATGTTAAATTAGGTGTGTATTTAAACGATAAGTCGGTGTTACATAACATAGACATTTCCAAAAATGCAGTAATTTTAACATTTATTGAACCAGCGGGTAGCATTGAAATCAATGAAATGAAATCAAAAATAGAAAATGCGATCTTTGAACTAGAGTGGGTAAAAGAAATCGAAATTAAATTGAGAATTATGCCATCGACACTAACGGATCGACCTGGTGGATTAAAGCATGTCAATCAAATCATAGCAGTGTCAAGTTGCAAAGGTGGCGTCGGGAAATCAACAGTGGCTGTAAATATTGCGTCTGCTTTTCAAATGAATGGTGCAAGAGTGGGGCTATTTGACGCTGATATTCATGGTCCGAGTTTACCAACATTAATTCAACCAACCAGTATGAGTGAAAGTAGTGATGAAAAAGTAATCCCAGCGTTTATCAATAACGGAATTAAACTCATGTCATATGGTTACATACAAGAATCAGCCAATCAACCGGCGATTTTGAGAGGACCAATAGCATCAAATCTGTTTAAGCAACTGCTCTTATCAACTGATTGGGGACACTTGGATGTACTAATCATCGATTGTCCACCTGGAACTGGCGATATTATATTGTCGATTACTCAAGAAGTGAAATTGACCTCTGCTGTCATTATTACGACTCCTCATGAATTATCCTATGTTGACGTAAAAAAAGGCATACAAATGTTCAATAAAGTAAAGGTGCCAGTATCATCAATTATTGAAAACATGAGCTACTTTCAACCACCGAATAGTGATGAAAAGTACCATATTTTTGGTAAAGGCCGATTAATTCCAACAGCGAAAGAATTTGATATTCCGTTATGGTATGAATTACCGATAAATGAAAAAATATCATCTTATAATAATAAAAAAACACCATACCTTTTTAATTCAGATCAAATTGAGATGGATCAATACAAAAAAATAATTAACGATATTGTCTGGACACAAACCTTACAAAATTCAGAGGACAGTTTAACAATTGATCATAATAATAATGATCAACAATTAAATATACAGTTCAAAGATTTATCAACAACACTTTCATACAAATCCCTCAGATTAGACTGCCAATGTGCATTCTGTGTTGATGAAATGACGCGAAAAAAACTGATTAAAGACAGTGATATTGACCCAAAAATAACAATCAAATCAATTTATAAAGTCGGACATTATGCGTATGGCATCGACTGGTTAGAGCATAACAAAACACACCAATCCATGTACACCTTAGATTTCCTTAAAACTAAACTTTCAAGTACGACGGACAGTGCATCGAAATAATACAATCAAGGCAGTTCGGTTTTCTGGCGTTGCAAACATTTCGCCCATGCAATATTAATAAAGTAGAAAAATCAATCCAGGTATCAACTGGCCAACGTTTCATTAAATCAACTTCAATCTTTTCGGGTTCATCATTGCGAGTGAATTTCAATCGTTTGGATAAACGCTTCACGTGTGTATCAACCGTTATACCAGGAATGTCATAAGCTTGACCTAAGACAACATTCGCTGTTTTACGGCCGACACCTGGCAATTTAATAAGGTGATCAAGGGTGTTTGGTACAACGCCATCATGTTCATGAACAATAATTTCAGCTGTTTTCTTGATGTTGGCCGCTTTATTATTAAAAAAATTAATACTTTTTATTAAGTCTTTCACCTGACTTAAAGGTGCATCAACAAAAGCTTTCGGCGTTGGAAGTTCTTGAAATAATTGTGGCGTAACCATATTAACACGTTCATCTGTACATTGAGCGGACAATATAACAGCAATTAATAGTTCAAACTCATTGTTGTGAGTTAAAAATGTAGTAACTGGAGGATAACTGTTTTTTAAAATATCAAAAATGTTAATCGAGCGTTCAGTTGCTTTTTTTAGCGATTCACGCATGATTGATAGTTATACCAACGGGACAATGATCTGACCCCATTACATTGGTTAAGATAAATGAATCCGAAACCAAGTCTTTGATATCATTGGATACCATAAAATAATCAATACGCCAGCCAATATTCTTTTCACGAGAGCCTGCCCGATATGACCACCAAGAATAGCGTTCTTCATTTGGATGTTGGTCCCGATAAATATCAGTATATCCACGACGAATAATTTCAGACACCCATTCCCGTTCAATGGGCATGAAACCAGATGTTGTTTCGTTTTCTTTTGGACGAGCCAAATCAAATGGGGTATGTGCTGTATTGTAGTCCCCACAAATAATTAATTTTTTTCCTAAAGCTCGCATGTCGTCACAATACTTAAAAAGTGCATCATAAAAACGAAGTTTGTAATTAAGGCGCTCCGGTCCTTGTTGACCATTTGGGAAATAGACACCCAAAACTAATAAGTCGTCAAATTCAGCTTGAATAACTCGTCCCTCAGAATCAAACTCTTCAATGCCAAATCCAGATATCACATTGGTTGGTGAAAGCTTGGTTAATAAGGCAACACCTGAATACCCTTTTTTTTGAGCAGAATGCCAAACCGATTTATAGCCAAATGGATCACGAAGTTCATCTGGAAGGTCTGCTTCAGCCACTTTACTTTCTTGCAAAAATAACACATCAGGTTGATGGTGATTAATAAAATCGCCGAACCCTTTTTTTGCACAGGCTCTAATACCATTAACATTCCAGGAAATAATTTTCATAATTAGACGTTACACGAAATTAATAAAAGCTTCAAATCTAAAGATATCAAAATTAAAGATATCATTATTTTTTCAAGAAAATATCGTAAGAATGTTGGACCCCAATACAAATAGTAGAAACTTTGTACAATCTATTAACATAATTCATTGCCCCATAATTAAATAACAAAGATATGCTGTTGTTAAATTTATAATTCAAACCAACATGAGACCAAAATAAAAGTCCATTGCCTAAGGGCAGAGCGGCATGACCTCCAACGCCAATCATGGGTGTTAATACCAACGATAGGGACGTACTCACTGGAATGAAAAATTGTGGCCCAAATGAAACCGTGCCATAACCACCATATTGACCTGTAATGGCCCAAGAGCTCCCAACGTGGAATCCGACATTTGAAGTAAAATCAAATGTTAAATAATAGCCTAATAATTGATTTAAATTTAATGTGTCACCAGTATATGTGTCGATCGTAAATGATTCTGATATTCGCTGACGATAAGGTTCAGCCACACCAGTAAAGGAATAAAATATACAAATAAAAAATATAAAAAATAATCGCATTAATATTGTTCAAATAAATATCGTAAAGAAAACCCAACCCCCAACGAATTGACTTTACCAGAAACAAAATTAGTGTATCGAAGATCAACATTAAATTCAAAGGGGGAAACAAATGGAACGCCAATTTGTAAAGCTGATTGAATTAAAAAGCCAGATCCTTCACTAGCATCAGCACCACCGCCACCACCCGCACCAATAGTTGCAAAATAATGAACCATCAAAGGGTCATACAAAATACGTTGACCAAATAATAGTCCGATTTCAATGTAACCATGTCGTCCCGAGCTTATCGCTGCAAAACCAGATTCACCATAAAACCATCCATTATCAAAATATTTTTTTCGCTCACCCCCAAGCAATTCAATCATCTCATCTTTGTCAGCATCATAAGTGTATGATTTATACACAAGTTCCCATGAGGACATGGCGGGTTGATTAGAGAGTGACGTCAAGTCATTTGTTTTAATATTAAATGA
>MDTB01130720.1_pt1 | contig 10449 bp, 10 predicted proteins | sample 811161 | NCBI WGS metagenome assembly MDTB01 (sample SAMN05326650, study PRJNA326480) | marine metagenome | isolation source: seawater | place: Mediterranean Sea | collected 2009
AAAATGTTTGCTTTCTTCTATTCGTTTCTGTATTTGTTTTTGTTGTACACTCCTTCTTCTTGATCTACTTTGCGCATTTAAACTAAAATTCATAATTATATGAATGATAAAACATATATTTAACTTATTTATAATTTATTATTATTTATGTATTTTTTCATAAATATTGTTTGCAATAAAAGCAAGTTCAATTGGATCTTCATGAATATTATGAAAAATAGTAATATATTTACATAACAAAATGATGACTTCATATTTAGTGTTTTCTTCAATTAAATTACTATGTTTTGTGTAGTAGAAAAGATAATCCAATATATCAATCACGGAATAACCATAATCATATATATTAAATAATGTTTTTATAGCACTCGCAAGATATTTTTGCTCTAAATAATGATAAAATTTATCAAAGTGTGAAAAAGAGATGGACGAACACAATATTTTTACAGTTTCTAATTTCAGTGTATTTGAATCCTTGTAAAGATAACATTTTTCAATGTAATTAATTAACTTGCGTAATGAACCGTTGGCGATTTCAATTAAATAATCTTGAACTTCATCATTGAGTTCAATGTTTTCATTTTGAATAATTTTTTTCATTATAGACATCATATATATATTGGTATGTTTGGGTATGGATGCAATATGGAGTCTGGATTGTAAACTTTCAATAACTTTTTGAATATTATTACATGTAGAAATGAAAAAAATGTTTTTATTGTATTTATCAATGTAATTTCGGAATACTTGTTGACTTTGCTCATTAATGGTATCTATGTCATCAATTAACACTAATTTCTTTTTGCCGTAAATTGCACTTTTGGATTGACAGAATGTTTTCATTTCATTTCTGAAGTATTGAATGCCTTGTTCTTTAAGGGTGTTAATGTGTAAAGTATTGTTTTCGGGTATTCTTTCGGTGGTTGATAAGCCATAATAACTTCTGGCGATACAGTTTAGTAATGTAGTTTTTCCAGAATTACTATTACCAACAAACAATATATTCATATTGTCTAATTCATTTAATTTTTCAATAAGTTCAATAAATTCACTATTGTTTGTAAATTCATTAATATAATTCGGTTTATATTTAGTAATAAATGTGGATTTGTTATTCATTATAAGATATATAAAATAATATTTAAATAAGATTTGCGAAAAATATTATAAAAACTTATATTTATAAGAATATATGATGGACGTTGATTTTTATGTTGTATTAGGGATATCCGAAAGTGCATCTGAAGTAGAAATAAAAAAAGCTTACAGATCCTTGTCTTTACAATATCATCCTGATAGAAATCCATCAGAAGATGCAAAAGAAAAAATGAATCTAATAAATGAGGCCTATTCTATATTGGGCGACAAAGAAAATAAAAATAAATACGATCACCAAAGAAAATTTGGAGGGGGTGGAAATATGAATATGCCTGGCGGTAATGAGTTTCAAGACATTAATAATTTATTTAATATGATGTTTGCCGGCAGTATGCCACCAGGTATGCAAACAGGTATGCAACCGGGAATGGGTATAAATATGAATGGAGGACCTCAAATTCGGGTTTTTCACAATGGTAGACCGGCTAATTTTCAATTCAATTCTAATTTCCAAACAATTAAAAGGCCCGAAATAATCAATAAACAAATTTTTATTACATTAGAACAAGTGTTTAATGGATGTGTAGTAGAAGTAGAAGTGGAAAGAACCATAGAAAAGGATGATGAAGTAAAGAGAGAAAATGAAACGTTGTATGTGAATATTCCTACGGGGGTTGATAATAATGATGTTTTAACTTTACATAGCAAAGGAAACGTATTAAATACAATGATAAGTGATGTCAAACTCAAGGTAAATGTAGAAAACAAAACAGAATTCATAAGACAAGGATTAGATATTATATTGAAAAAAAAACTAAGTTTGAAAGAATCTTTATGTGGATTTTTGGTTGAATTTACATACTTAAATGGTAAGAAATTTGCAATCAATAATAAAGATAACTATACGGTGATTAAACCAGGATTTAAAAAAGTAATTCCAAATATGGGATTAACAAAAGATAATAAAAAAGGACAATTTATTATTCATTTTGACATTGAATTCCCTAATACTTTAGAAGAAAATGTTAGAAAACAAATAGAAGAATTACTATAATTATAATATTTATTGGAAATAAATATTATTTAGGCACTAATGCGTTTTGTTGGAACCTCTACATCAACAATATAGATTGAATTTTCGGTCATAATAATATATTCAGAACCTACCTTGTATATCTTGGAAATAGGACTTGTATATTCATCTTCACTTTTTACTAATAATTTCTCTTGGGACTCTTTAACACCAATTAATGCCTTTTTCTCAAGAGAATATGTCCAATAATCAAGCATAATAGGTTTGTCCTCTATAATGGATAATTTACTTGCATGTAATAATGTTTTTGTTTCTGGCAATCTATATCCAGAAGTATCCGATTTTTGAGTATTTTCAGCGCTTTCAGTATTTTCCATTTATAAAATAATTTAATAAATAACTTTAAATACGTTAATACATAAATTATATTATTTTTATACAAATTTATATATATTTAAATGTATATAATGACAAAGCGCATATTGTGGGACGAGAAAAATATTAAAACGCGCATTGTAGACAAATATTATATTGTAATTGAAGAATTGTTAAATCAATTAGAAAAAATTTTAACAAATGTATCCGATATTGATATTTCTACCTGTATGTTTATTGGGTTAAACTCCATTTATAGAGTCTTTGAATATGTACTTATTAAAACAAAAAACATTGAAAAAGCATATTATTATGCACAAAAAACGTACTTTTATTATATTGAATACATGGAACAAATTCATAAAACCAACCTACAAAATGCGTTAAACCAAACTGATGCTGTTCTTTTTATTTATAAAAAGACAATATTTGAAATACAAAGTGGTAATGACGGAAAACTATTTGATACCATTACAAACATAATGACATTTGAAGAAGAAATTACACATTTAAACAGTAAAGAATATTACGAATTACTTACAAACCTGCATAATATTGTGAATATTTTTTTTTACTGGAACAACCCAGCAATTACATTTCAAGAAAGATTACAATTAAGTAAATTATACTTAAAAAAATATATGTTGTCTTATGAGTATTTACAAGATATTTATTATTTAGAATTAATTCAAGAAAAAGTACAACTTGAGTATGCTACCTATTCCAGTTTAGTAGATGAATTTTTAAATTTTCAAATAAAAAACAAGAAAAATAGAGTCCTTGATGAAGAATTAAAAAACGAATATATGTTAAAATTTTACATTGAAAAAAACATTATGTACGAAAATTTAAAAAATAAAGATATTAAAGGACTTTTAAATTGGTTATATCAACCCATTATGCTTTCATGATTGTATTATTAAAATATTCACAAGATACGTAAATATTTTTTTTTCGTTGTTTTTCTTTTTTTTCTTTTACCGGAACATCATCAGATGCCGTTTTAATATTCAAGAATTCGTTTTTTAATATTTCTTTAATAAAATCATACACAAATCTTAGTATCTTTTCGGTACAATTTCCAACAATTAAACAACTTCCCGTTCTAAAAATCATAAATGATATTTCTGTATACTTCTTATTATCAACCAATTCGGACAACTTCATATTTCTATCTTTTTCCTCTATCAACCCGTGCTGAATCTTGTTATCAAATGGGTTTTGGTTATTAAAATAATATTTACATTTAATTCCGGGATAACTACTCGGATCGTAAGAGGTTTCTAAACAATACTTGTCTGATTTCAAAATCCTATACAAATTGTCTCTGTTTATGAAAAATCCACATCTAAAATTTGAATTAATCAATACGTTCTCTTCACTGCTTATTTCCACAAAAGATAAAGGTTTCTCTATATGTGGTTGTAAATATTCAAGAACAAACACCTTTACTTTTTCAAGAAGACCCATATTCAAAATACCCGGAATCTCCAATTTCCCCGTATTAAATACTTTTACATGAATTTCTTTGTATGATTCATTATCTAAAAACCGGAGAATGATTGCAAAACAATTATAAAAAGCATTCTTTACTTTACCTCTACAATTCATAATATCCTTTTTAGAAATACCTACTGTTATTTTTCTTTCATCTTTGAATTTAATTCTACGTGCCGACGGGTTATGTATTTGTTTTATAATGTTTTCTTTGTAATAATTCAAGGTCTTCAACTTTTCTTGATAAATTTCATATTCTTCGGGAGTCTTTGAAACAATCTTCATTTGCTTTTTTACAATACCATCTTCCGGTTTAAAATAATCAATGATAGGAAGTTCCCAAAATATATTATATATATCAATCATAGAGTTTAAATACAGGACTTTGGTTGTTGTAGAAATATATAACTCTTGACATTCCGGTATTACAGAATCAGTTTCTGCTACATCTTCTTTGTCAAAATGTAATTCAGAGCCATTTAAGTAACTGTCCCATTCATCGTCTATATCACCCATTTTATAATTATTATGTTTTCTTTAAGTGGTTGTTCAATCAATTTTTTGTACTAATATTTTTTTAAACTGGTTAATCATGTATTTTAAAATGGTTTGAATATCCCCATCCTGCAAATGTATAATATTTTGGCATATTTTTAAAAAGGCCGTTGAAATATCTATTTTATTGTTTTCAATTAAATACAAAATATACTTTTTAATCAAACTTTTTTTATCAGTGTTGTATTGAATGCTTTTATTTGTAAAAAAAGATAAAATTGTTTTCTCGCTTTGATTTGTTGTAAGTAATTTATGTAAATAGTCCCACACTTCGTTTGTAATAATAGAATCTATACATTTTTTGTTTTTTTGATTTAATTGAATAAAATTAATCATACTTCGTATATCGGAGTTATAGAGATTTAACAATTCTTGAATATCATTATCACTCATTTTTAATTTTTCAGACTCGCAAATTTCTTTTATAAATATAAAAATATCTTCCTTCGGTAGTTGATTAAAGCGAATACAAATAAATTCATTTTTAAGTGATTCGTCAATCTTACTAATGTAATTACATATTAAACAATATCTCACGTTGTAATTTGAAAATTGTAATAAATATTTCAATGCCTGTTGTGCATTTTTTGTCATATAGTCAACTTCATCTAAAATAACAAACTTTATTGAATTTTCAAAAAAATTATTTGTTTTGACGAACTGTTGAATTTGGTTTCTTATAATATCAATACCTCTTTCATCCGAAGCATTCAAATGAATAACAGAACCTTTACTGTTTTTTGAATACTTTTTATTGTATTCATTTATCAAATTAATAATAGTTGTTGTTTTCCCTGTTCCCGGTGGACCATAAAAAAGTAAATTCGGAAAATATTCACTATTTAATATGTTTTGAAATATTGTTTTATTCATGTCACTTAATACAATTTTTTCAAAATGATTGGGTCGGTATTTTTCAACCCATGGGATATTTTTATTGTTCTGCATAGATATTTACAATTGTTTTTTTTAATATTATTATTATAAAATTGATATAATGAATAAAATGTTTTTACAGTAAAAGATGAACGGCTATTTAGAATTGATAATTGGTCCTATGTTTTCTGGAAAAACATCAAAGCTAATTGAGTTGTATAATTTACAAAAGTACCATAATTTTAATTTATGTAGTATTGCTGTAATTAATTATCAACAAGACACACGTTATAGTAAAACGAAATTATCAAGTCATGATCGGTTGGAAGTTCCGTGCATCTTTTGTGAAAATTTATATGATATATTAGAATCAGATGAAATTTCGTCTTCAAAATTGATTTTAATCAATGAAGGTCAGTTTTTCCCGGATTTATACGAAGCCACAATAGAATTGGTTGAAAAGAAAAATAAGCATGTCTATATCGCTGGTTTAGATGGCGATTTTAGGAGACAACCATTTGGAGATATATTAAAACTTGTCCCTATTTCCGATAAAGTTACAAAATTACGTTCCCAATGCATGAACGTAATTGGTATTGAAAAAACCGTTTGTAAAGAGAATGCAATCTTTTCATATAGAAAAAATAAAAATAAAGATCAAATACAGATTGGGAGTAATGATAGTTACATGCCATTATGTAGAAACTGTTATTTATTAAAAACAACTACGTGAAAACATTTTATGAAACAATATAAATACTTTTTTGATCTATCTCTAATAATATGGATAATAATCCTGAGGTTGTGGTTAAAAAGAAAAGAGGCCGTAAAAAAAAGTCGGAGCTTGAACAACAGGCGGTAGAAGATAAGCCGGTAGAGCCACATGTACCTAAAAAAAGGGGTAGAAAACCAAAAGGTGGCAAATTAACAAATAAACCGATTTTATTGAACGACGATAGTTTATCAAAAACAAACATTATTTTACATTTGAAATGTTCAATGAGTGATATTGATATACAGAATAATGATTCAAATCATATTTTGTGCGATCCATTAAGTTATAAGCCTATTGTGCCTCCGGATATTTTGGCATATAATAATGAGGAAACTGTTTTTTCAAAGTTTACTGATGAAAAAATGAAACAAAATTATGCATATGATGCAGCAGCTAAAAACGAAACGAAAAATATATGTATCAAATGCAAAGAAGTTATGGAAGACGTTGAGATAACCGAACCTGTAGATGAAGAAGACGAGGTGTGTTTAAAGGATGTAAACAACAAGTTGAAATCATTAAAACTGCAATTGTACAAAGATTCCAATCCGGACAAAAAATCGGCTTGTTTTTGGTGTACATATGAATTTGATAATCCTTGTTGTTACATTCCGAAAAATGAAAATGAAGAAACTACAACGGGGTACGGGTCTTTTTGTAGACCAGAATGTGCAGTCGCATATTTAATGAAAGAAAATATTGATGATTCTACAAAATTTGAAAGATATCAATTATTGAACAAGATTTATGGTAAGGTGTTTCAATACAGTAGAAACATTAAACCTGCACCAAACCCGTATTATTTATTAGATAAATTTTATGGAAATCTTACTATACAAGAGTATAGAAAATTAATGAAATCAGAACATATGTTATTGATTTTAGAGAAACCGTTAACGCGCGTGTTGCCGGAATTGCATGATGATATGGATGATTCAAAGTATCAAAGCAATGCTTCTAATAAAACAAATGGTTATAAAGTAAAAAGACAAAGTGAAAAAGTGAAGGGTCCATCAAAAAATGAAATAATTAAGGAAAATTTTGGTTTTGTGTAAATGATTTAAATATATTTTTTGAGTATATTTAAATTAAATGAAATACGTTACTATTCATTTAATGGGTGGGTTAGGAAATCAATTGTTTCAAATATATGCTACCCTTGCATATGCTCTAAAACACAATATTGAAGTTATTTTTGAATATTCTTTAGAATTGAAAAGTGGAATTACGCGTCCTACCTATTGGCATTCATTTTTAAAAAATCTTGAAAAGAATACTACTAAAAATCCCGATCATGCATCAGTGGTTCCGTATTTAAATAAATTCATTACCGTAAAGGAACCAGGGTTTGATTATCATCCAATACCTCCATTTGAAAACGTTAAATTTTTAAAATTTTTTGGTTATTTTCAGAGTTACAAATATTTTCAAAATGAGTTAGAAGACATTAATAAAATGATAATGTTGGATACGCAAAAAAATGAAATAAAAGATAAGTATTCTGAATTATTTGGATCGTATTACAATATTAGTATGCATTTCCGTTATGGAGATTATAGAAAAAAAGAAGACTGTCATCCATGTTTAAGGGTGAATTATTATATTCATGCAATCAATAAAATTTTATTTTTATTAAAAGGTAAAAAGGATAATCTACAAATTATTTATTTTTGTGAAGAACAAGAAACGGATTTTGTAAACAAAATGATAGATCAAATCAAAATTCTATTTCCTTTTATATTGTTTACAAAAGCCGATGATAGTATTGTAGATTACAAACAAATGTTAATAATGTCGTTATGTAATGCGAATATTATTGCAAACAGTTCTTTTAGTTTATGGGGAGGATTTTTTAATAATACTGAAAATAAAATAGTATGTTATCCTTATATTTGGTTTGGTGTAAAGCTTGCTTCTTATAACACAAAAGACATGTTTTATGAAAATTGGCACAAAATAGAATTTTCAAATACTTGAAATGATATAAAAAATTGATTCTAAAAATAGATATATTTGGCAATCAAAATATGAAGAAATCTTATAAGAAAAATTACAAAGCGTTATTAGAATTACCTTTGGTGAAAAAGCTGGTTGAAGAAAATAAACAACTAAAAGCCGAAAATGAGTCTTTGCGCAAGATTATTACAATTCTTCCAATAAAAGAAGAGAAAGGATGTTGTGTTACTCATAGTCACGATAAACCTTCTGGTACATGTTGTAAAGGTGAAGTTAATATTATAAAAGAAGAGAAAGGATGTTGTGTTACTCATAGTCACGATAACCCTTCTGGTACATGTTGTAAAGGTGAATTTAATAGTAATTTAATTGATTTAACAAACGAAGACTGTTGTGGGTTTCATGATGATGATGATGAAAATATAACATATTCTTTTGACAAGTCTGATTGGGATTACACGCAAATTAAAAAAGATATTGAGAAAAGATTTGATGATCATGTTGTAGACGAAAAAGATATAAAACAAGAAATTATTGAAGAAGAGGAAGAGGAAGAATTCGTTGAAGAAGAAGATGAGGAAGAGGAGGAGGAGGAAGAACTCGTTGAAGAAGAAGATGAGGAGGAAGAGGAGGAGGAGGAAGAATTCGTTGAAGAAGAAGAAGAGGAAGAAGAAGAAGAAGATGAGGAAGAACTTGTTGATGAGGAAGAAGAAGAGGAAGAGGAGGAGGAAGAAGAAGTGTTTGAAATAGAAATAAATGGTCTGTCTTATTATACAACAAATGAACAGAATGGAGTTATTTATGCGATTGATACAGATGAAGAGGTAGGTGATCGTATTGGTAAATTAGTGGCAGGAACTGCAGTTTTTGATAAATAAGAATAAACATAGTTTTATATAATTATAATGAATTGATTATAATTATTTAAGTACGTGAAATGATGAAAAAGATTAATACCTATATTCTATTGCAATAAAGATATATAGCTCATTTAATTTTATTTTTTTTATTTTTTTTCGTTCGTTTTACAATTTTTTTCCCACCTGAGATATTTTTTTTTGTATTATTATTAGATTTAACAGGTTTTTTTTTAATAGATTTTGGCGGTTTTGGCGCCCGATTTATTGTTCCGTCTATAATATGTTTAAAAAAATGTTTATAAAAAGCTGATACTCGTATAATATATTTAGTATTGTATAGCACTGGATCCTTTTCAGAAACATTCTCAAGTTGCAATCTATTATATTCTATCTCATATGTAGATATAATTGTATCTAATTCCCTAATTAAGTTGAACCATTTCTTATTATAATTATTTATGTCTTTTTTCAGTACAGGAGCCTGCAAATTATCAATGTTATCAATTATTTTCATCCATAATTGTAATACCTCTGCGAATAAGTCAACTAAATTCACTTGTATATCGTTAGGTAACAATTTATTATTTGCAATATTTGCAACTAGTTTATCTTTATCTGGCTGGAAATCAACTCCTGGTAATCTATTTAATGACTCATTATACATCTTATACAAGTTTTGTTGTTCCGATATAAAATATTTTAATGCATTCTTACTCGGATCTCCTTTTAGGTCGTTGTTTCTTCTTGTGTCAAATTTATAGTCAGACCCTGTATTTATATTTTCTACTGTAAATTCTTTTAGTCTCTCGCTTGATTGTATTTTTGACGTGATAAGTGCAATATCTTGTTTGGACAGTCCATTTGAATTGGATTTTGATTTATTACTATTAGTAGCTCTATTATTTAATGGATTACTACTAGAAGATTGTGTAACCACTGGTTCGTCCAGAAGATACTTTTGCCGAAATCCCCTTTCAAACATATCACCTAATGTATTGTTATAATAATCGCATTTTTGACTATTAATATTAGATTCATTAATCTTATCGTCATGTAACTTAACAGATATATATATTTCCTTTCTTAAGTTTGATCCTTGTAAATCTATATCGCAAATACATCCTTTTATCATCTTTTCATAAAAAGGGACTTCCGGAATATATTCTGAAAATATATAACGATCAGATAAATATCTAATGAACCTATAAAATAACTCCTTTCTATTATCCGTATTTTCTATCTCTTTATTAAAAATATCATCCAATTTGTGAAATTCTTTTTTTACCTCCTCCTTCCCCTCGTTCTCTGTATTAGCCGCTGCATTAATTAATTCTTGAAAATAATAATTATTAACATTATAATTCGGGTATTTCAATTTTGTCAATGTATTTAATCTATAATTGGTTACAAGATTTTCATTTTTA
>MDTB01192459.1_pt1 | contig 10449 bp, 8 predicted proteins | sample 811161 | NCBI WGS metagenome assembly MDTB01 (sample SAMN05326650, study PRJNA326480) | marine metagenome | isolation source: seawater | place: Mediterranean Sea | collected 2009
TATCTGACGTTAATTTTAATGAAGATTTAGAATTATTAAAAAGACTTATAGATTCTTAATTCCTTTTATCATATGTTTAGATATGAAATTTAAAATAAATCGTTCAAATTTCTTTAAAACTCTTTCACATTTACAAGGAATAGTTGATAAAAAAAATTCATTACCAATTTTGTCTAATATTTTAATTGAGGCTAAAGATAATGAGTTAATATTATCTTCAACTGATATGGATATCTCAATAATTGAAAAAATTGATTGTAATGTAACTGAGAATGGAGCCTCAACTATTAATGCTCAAATTTTATATGATATTGTTAGAAAAATTGATGATAATAGTGAAATAGAAATCGTATCCAATAATGGAAAACTGCTTTCATTGAGATCGGAAGGGTCTAGATTCTCATTGGCATCTCTTCCTAAAGAAGATTATCCAATAATTGAAAAAAACAATGCTGGTATTGATATTGTTTTAAATTCAAAAATTCTGTTTAAATTAATAGATAAAACTAAATTTGCCATTTCTAATGAAGAAACAAGATATTTTTTAAATGGCCTATATTTTAATATCACTATTGAAGATAATAAAAATATCGTCACCTTGGTTGGTACAGATGGACATAGATTAGCAAAGTTTAGCCATGAAGTTAATGAAAAAATTGATCAAGTATCAGGTGTAATTATACCAAAAAAAACAATTTATGAATTATCAAAGTTACTATCTGAAATAGACACTAATGTTAAAATTTCTATTAGTTCTAACAAAATAGTTTTTATTATTGGTGATATAATATTTATTTCCAAACTAATTGATGGAAGTTTCCCTGATTACAAAAGAGTGATACCAAAAGATAATACTAATATTTTAAGAATAAGTAGAGATAAATTATTATCAGCAGTTGACAGGGTAAGTACCATTGCAAACGAAAAATCACCTGTAATTAAATTTAAACTTTTACAAGATATACTCAATTTAAACACTATAAACAATGAGAGTAGTACTGCATCAGAAGATTTGTCAACTAACTATAAAGGGGATGAAATTGAAATAGGATTTAATTCTAGATACATAATGGATATCATTAACAATTTAGAAGATAATGAAATAACGATTAATTTAAAAGATAATACTTCTCCTGTAATTGCGCAAGAAAATTCAAATAACAATCTTGTATATGTTTTAATGCCAATGAGAGTTTAAAATTTGGCACGAATAAATGATATTAAGTTCAATAATTTTAGAAATTTTAAGAACTTAAAAATTTCTTTTGATAATAATTTAAACATTCTATTTGGTGATAATGGATCTGGTAAAACAAATATTTTAGAAGGTATTTCTTTAATAGCAAAAGGTAGAGGAATTAGGAATGTAAATATCCAAAATTTAATACAAAAAGAAGAAAGTAATTTTTTGATAAAAAATAGAATAGATATAAAAAAAAATAAATTTGATATTGAAATATATCCTGAGAAAAAAAATGATAAATTTAAGAAAATTATTAAAGTTAATGATGATTTATCTAGAGATTCTATTAATTTTATAAATGAATCTATATCATACCTTATATTTCTGCCAGAAATGGAGAGATTATTTCAATCCTCACCTTCATATAGAAGAAATTTTTTAGATAGATTAATTTTTTCTAGCCGAAATGATTATAATAAATTGATAAATAAATATAAAAAATTTTTACTTGAAAGAAATAAAATACTCCAAGGAAATAATATTGACTATGATTGGTTAAATCATACAGAAAAAGAGATAACTTCATTTGGATTAGAGATTTATAGATTAAGAAATTCACAACTAAAAATTTTAAACAACGAGTTAAATATTTTGAAAAATGAGCATAAATTTCAATTTAATGTTGAATTAGAAACAAAAGATGATTTTTTAATTAACGATATTGATTCTGAAAAATACTTACTAAATTTAAACAAATTACGTGCATATGATAAACAATATGGAGGAGCTAAAATTGGACCACATAGATCAGATATTATTTCTAAGATTAACAATGATATTGAGGCATCTCTATTATCAACAGGGCAACAAAAAACAGTTGTTCTTATGATTTTACTAGCGCAATGTAATTATTTGTTAAATGATAAAAATATAAATCCTATTTTTTTATTTGACGAGATTGGCTCTCATTTAGATAAACACAATCGAAATATATTACTAGAAATGATTAATAGACTTGATACACAATTTTTCTTAACTGGCACTGATAAAAATTTATTTTCTTTTGTGTCAACAAACGCTCAATTTTATAATATAACTGATTTATGAATTCTGAATACTCATCTGACTCGATAAAAGTACTAAAGGGACTTGAAGCTGTTAGAAAAAGACCAGGCATGTATATTGGAGACACAGATGATGGATCAGGTCTTCACCAAATGATATATGAAGTACTTGATAATTCTATAGATGAGGCATTAGCTGGTTATTGTAATAAAATTGAAGTAATTTTAAATGCTGATGGTACTGCAACAATTACTGATAATGGAAGAGGGATACCAGTTGATCTTCATAAAACTGAAAAGATACCTGCGGCTCAACTAATAATGACTGAATTGCATGCCGGCGGTAAATTTGATCAAAATAGTTACAAAGTATCAGGGGGATTGCATGGAGTTGGAGTCTCTGTTGTTAATGCATTATCTAAAAATTTAACTTTAGAAATTAACAGAGATGGCAAAATATATAATATTGAGTTTGAGAATGGAATAGTCAGCAAAGAATTAAATATAATTGGCGATTCAAATAAAATTAAAAATAGATTTTTTACAGGTACAAAGATTACTTTTCTTCCAACATCTAAAATTTTTAAAGATATAAATTTTAATTTTAAAATAATAGAAAAAAGGCTCAGGGAATTAGCATTTTTAAACACGGGTATAAGTATTTTTTTATCTGATAAAAGACATTCAGAAGATAAAAATATTAATTTTAAATATGATGGAGGTATTAAAGAATACGTTAGATATTTAAATGAAGGTAAAAACCTCATTAATCCTAATCCAATATTCTTCCATGGAGAAAAAAATAATATTTCAATTGAATGTTCATTACAATGGACTGATAGCTATCATGAAAATACGATTTGTTTTACAAATAATATTATACAAAGAGATGGAGGAACTCACTTAGCTGGTTTCAGGGGAGCTTTGACTAGATCAATAGTAAATTATATAAATAAAAGTACAAAAAATTCTAATAATATTACAGGTGAAGATGCCAGAGAAGGTTTAACTTGCATAATATCAGTTAAATTGCCAGACCCTAAGTTTTCAAGTCAAACAAAAGATAAGCTCGTATCTTCAGAAGTAAGGCCAGTAATAGAATCAACTAGTTTAAGTAAATTAGAACAATGGATTGAAGAGAATCCTTCAGAAATTAAGAAAGTAATTGATAAAATTATTGAAGCTTCAAATGCAAGAGAGGCTGCAAGAAAGGCAAGAGAGTTAACTAGAAGGAAAACAGGTTTAGAAAACACTTCACTTCCTGGTAAATTAGCAGACTGCCAAGAAAAAAATCCTGAGCTATCAGAATTATTTATAGTTGAAGGTGATTCAGCTGGAGGTTCAGCTAAACAAGGCAGAGATAGAAAAAACCAAGCTATACTTCCTCTCAGAGGTAAAATATTAAATGTTGAAAGAGCAAATGACAAACAAGTATTAACGAGTAACGAAATAGGAGCATTAATAACAGCTATAGGTGCTGGTGTAGGCAATCCTACTGATGATAATGAGGTTAATAGTATTGAAGGAAAATTTAATGTCTCTAAAATGAGATATCATAAAATTATTATCATGACAGACGCTGATGTGGATGGAAGTCATATAAGAACTCTTTTGCTCACTTTTTTTTATAGACACATGAAACCTATAATTGACTCAGGAAGATTATATATTGCCCAACCTCCACTTTATAGACTTAAAAAAGGAAATTCTACTGTCTACAAAAAAGATGATAATGATTTAGAAAACTATTTGATCGAAGAAGGATTAAAAAATACAATTTTTGAAAATACTCAAAGTTCTAAGATTGGAGGAGAAGAATTAAAGAGAATAATTTATCTTTCAAAAAAAACAAAGAATCTAGTAATACCATTACTTAGAAGGATTGATAATAGTGATATTATTGAGCATGCAGCAATAGTAAGAGGCTTAGACCTAAGAAATCTTAAAGATAAAAATATTGGTAAAGAAATAGCAAAGTATCTTCAACAAAGGTTAAATTTAATTTCAAATATTTCACAAAAAAACTGGAAAGTAGCTCACATAAATAATTCTATTTTTATTCAAAGAACAATAAGAGGTTTTACTGAAAAATATACTATAGATGAAAAATTTGTTGTTTCACCTGAAGCGAAGGCACTTAATGATCTAAAGAATCAATTGATGGAAAATTTTTATCGTCTCAAAGAAACCGGGTGTGGTATATTAAAGCATAAAAATGAAGAATATAAAATATTCGGACCTCTAGGATTAATAGACAAAATATTAGATACTGGAAAATCAGGCCTTCAAATAAATAGATACAAAGGATTGGGTGAAATGAATCCTGATCAATTATGGGAAACAACATTAGATCAAAACGAAAGAGTATTACTTGCTGTTAAAATTAATGAAGTTGATGCAGCAAACAAGACTTTTGAAGATCTAATGGGTGGTGAGACAGACGCGAGGAAGAAATTTATAGCTGAAAATTCATTAAAAGTTGCAAATCTAGACATTTAAAACTTAATGAACACAATTCTTCTTGGTAACTTAATTAAAATAAGATGGATTGCAATATTTGGTCAATTTCTTGCTGTTTTTTTTGTTTCATTCATAATTAAAATACAAATTCCTATCTTTGAAACTTTAACAATTATTCTGTTTTCAGTTGCTGTAAATTTTTATTCATATTTTGAAGAAAGAAAAAATAAATCAATAAATAATATTAAGGCATTTTCTTTTTTATTATTTGATACTTTACAATTAGGTTTTTTACTGTTTTTAACAGGAGGTGTTGTTAATCCATTTTCAATTCTAATCTTAGCTCCTGTAATAACTTCCGCTTCATATCTGCCTGCATTAATGACAGTAATACTATCAACAATTTCTATATTTATTATTATAATTTTAAATTTTTATTTTATTCCCTTAGATTTAGGTTCAAATTTTTATTTGCCAGAAATTTATAGCTTTGGTCTTGTAGCTTCATTAATAATAACTGTAATTTTTATTGCAATTTATGCATATCTTTTTGCGAGTTCATCAAGAAAAATATCAAATGCATTATCTATTTCAAAACTTCAAATTCTTAATCAAAAAAAAATTACTGAGGTAGGCTCTCTAAGTGCTGCAGCAGCACATGAATTAGGTACTCCACTGAATACTATTTTTCTAATTTTGAATGATCTATTGAAGGAAGAAAAATTAATAGATGATAAAAATATAGCTAAAGATATTGTTTTATTAAAATCTCAAGCTGAAAGATGCAGAGAAATTCTTCAAAGATTTTCAAAAAATCCTTTAAAACTAAAAGATAAATTTCTAGAAAAAGTTAAAATTACAGATTTAATAAAAATAAATTTTGAAAAATTTAATAAAAATAAAAAATTAATAATTAAAAAAAATCTTATAGATAATGAACCAGAAATTATTTTTAAAGATGAAATTATGTACGCATTAGGAAACATAATACAAAACTCAATATTTTATTCCAAAGAAGTTATTACAGCTGAATTAAATTATAATAATAAAAGTGTAAAAGTAATTATAAGAGATGATGGTTTAGGTTTTTCAAAAGACATAATTGATAAACTAGGCGAACCCTATATTTCAAAAAATAATCAAGGTATGGGTTTAGGAATATTTATAGCTAAAAATTTAATAGAAAATATGGGTGGCAATATAGATTTCTACAACTTAAAAGAGGATAATGCTGTTGTTGAAATTACATTTGAGAACTCTATCTTAAATATATGAATATGAAACTTTTAATTGTAGACGATGACCTGCCTTTTAGAGAAAGACTTACTAGATCAATGGAAAAAAAAGGTTTCGAAGTTGTTTCCTCCCCAGGATTTAAAGATTCATTAATAAAAGTAAATGAAAACAGCTTTGATTATGCTGTAGTTGATATGAGATTAGAGGATGGCTCAGGACTGGAGTTAGTAAAAGAATTACAGAAAATAAGTCCTCAAACCAAATCTCTATTGCTAACAGGTTATGGCAATATAGCAACTGCAGTAGCAGCAATAAAATCTGGAGCAATTGATTATCTTCCCAAACCTGCAGAAATTGATCAAATCTATGATGCTCTTACCAATTCAAAAGAAATACTACCTCCACCACCTGAAAATCCAATGACAGCTGATAGAATTAGATGGGAACATATTCAAAGAGTGTTTATACAGTGTAATAGAAATGTGTCTGAGACCGCAAGAAGACTAAGAATGCATAGGCGTACATTACAAAGAATACTAAATAAACATGCACCCCGAGAATAGCAAAGTACTATCAATAGTAATTCCAGTTTTTAATGAAATTAATTTTCTTAATAAATTATTTGAACAAATAAAATTATATTTTAATTATAAAAATATAGAAGTTATAGTAGTTGATGATGGTTCAACAGATGGATCTTCAAATATTCTAAATGAGATAAAGTCAAAAAAAAATTATAAATACCAATTTAAACTTATTAAATTAGATATTAATTCAGGCAAAGGAAAAGCAATTCAAACAGGGCTTAAAAATTCTGAAGCAGAATATATATTGCTTCAAGATGCTGATTTAGAATTGGATATTAAAGATGCAAAAGAAATGTTCGATATGATTGTTAGCAATAAAGATATTAAGTGTATATTTGGAAGTAGATATCTATCAGGTAAATTAAAAAAAAATAATTATTTCTTTAATAATGTAGTAGGTAAAATAAATTCTTTAATATTTAATATTTTTTTTTCCCAATCATTAAGTGATGTTCATTGTGGTTTAAAAATTTTACATAGAAGTGTAATTGAAAAGATTAACTTAAGTGTAAATGATTTTGGAATTGAAATTGATCTTGCTTCACAAATTGTTAGGAATGATTTTTTTATTTATGAATTTGGTGTTTCGTATTTTTTTAGATCCAAAGCTCAAGGAAAAAAAATTACCTGGGTGGACGGCTTTAAATCATTTTATTATCTTTTAAAAGTAAGATTTTTTGATAATTCTGCATCGACAAATTTATCAATTATTTATTCATCAATTTATATGGCATTTGTAGGTTCACATTTTGGTATGGGAATGGGTAATGTTTTGTTTACAATTATTTTTTTTATTTTAGGAAGTATATTGGGTATTCATTTTAAAATTATTTCTTCCACAATAATTTTTCTTTTTATCTTTATTGGGTCACTTTTTGGTAAAGGAAATGGAACCACATTGGCAGTAACCCTTTTCTTCTTCTTAGGCTTGTTTGTTGCAAGAAAATCAAAAAAATATTTTATGAATTCTAGTCTTAGTAATTACTTTTAAATTTACTAAGACACATACACAATCCAATAATAAAAAATGTGCTAACTCCGTACCAATTCTTTATTAAGCTCCCAGTTGACATAATTGGCCAAAACATTATTAAAATTATTACCAATGAAACAATTTTATATTTTTTTTCTCCAGAATTATTAACTATAAAATTTATCAAAAAAATTAAGTAAATAATAAAAGATATAAATACAATTATCCCTCCTTCGGCTAACCAATGAATATAAATATTATGTGGGTGAGATGCACATTCATAATGCACCATCATATTTTTATAAATATCATTATAATTACATAAATATTTAAAATTATTAATACCAATACCTGTAATTGGATTATCCAAAAACATTTTATATGATAATAAATATATCTCCCCATAAGCAGATGTACTAAAGTTTTTAATTACTTCAAAAAAACTAGGCTGAATATCTAAAATTCTCGAGCATATTTTTTCAGTATTATTATCACATTGAAAAAACTTTTCTATTTTCTGACCTTGATGATACTGAGTTGATTCAATTATTTTAAAATCATTATAAAAAGGGTGAAAATAAATTACTAAAAATATCAATAAAGTACCAAGTATTATTGATGAAATAATAGATCTTCTAAAGCCATCTAAAAAAATCAATAGTACTAACAAACCTAATGTAAATGTTGCAAAAGCCATTCTCTCTCCTGAAACATACGTAACCAACAGTATTGAAGATAAATAAACTGATTGTATGATTATATTTCTCTCATATTTTTTCAAAGATATAATAAATACAAATCCAACCAAGCCTAATTTTGATACATATGATCCAGGAATTAACTCATCTCCAAAAGGACCCGTTAATCTTCCATACCAACTTGAGCTAAAACCTAATAAATCTTTACCAAACCCACTTTTTGAATTGTAATTAAGAAATTGGTAAAGTGTATCTATACAAACAAATATGACTAAAATAAAAATAATAAATAGTGATTGGGTAAAAATTTTTTTATTTTTAAAAAATATAAAGTAACAAAAAATAGGTATGAGCAAGAACCTAACAAATATGAAGGCATCCTGAAATGAATTATTTTTGTTATATGAAAATAAACTTATAAATATAAGGCTTAACCAAAATATAATAGATATTCTAAAATAATTGATTTTAATCAATTTTTTATACTCTTTAAAATAAGTAAGATAAAAAATTCCAAATATTAATCCAAAAGTTATTATAATATCTGGTATTGCAGGGCCAGTTATAAGAAAAAATGGAACCAATAAATAAAGATAGGTAAATAATTTTTCAGATTGCTGTATCATTTTTATTAACTACTTTTATAAAAACATCTTCTAAATCGCTCTCAAACGTATTAATTTCTTTAAATTCTATTTCATTATCATTTAAAATATCAATAATTTTTCTTATATTGGTTATATTTTTATCATATTTAAGTTTTAATATTTTATTGCTAACCACAGGGTTGAATTCGTCTAACGCTTCAGGAATATTAACATTTTTGTTTAAAACAAAAGCAACTGATTTTGTTGATATAATATTTAAAAGTTCATCTTTAGATCCCTCAATAACTTTTTTACCATTATTAATAATAGTTATATTGTCACAAAGACTTTCAGCTTCTTCTAAATAATGAGTAGTTAAACAAATAGTTTTTCCTTCTTTACTAATTTTTTTAATATAATTCCAAACTGATGTTCTTATGTCAATATCAACACCTGCAGTTGGTTCATCCAAAATTATCATTTCTGGATCATGAACTAAAGCTTTCCCAATAAGTAATCTACGCCTCATTCCTCCAGACAATGTTCTAGCATAAGCATTTCTTTGCTCAGTTAATTTCAAATTATCAAGAATTTCATCAGTTTTTCTTTTATTTTTTGGAACTCCATATAATCCTGCTTGAAGTTCTAATAATTCTGCTGGAGAAAAGAAAGGATCAATATTTAATTCTTGAGGAACTATGCCAATTTTGAACTTACTTGATTTAATATTTTTATCTATATTTATTCCACAAATATTCACTTCTCCTGAGTTTTTTTTAACTAAACCTCCAAGAATATTTATAAAAGTTGATTTACCAGCTCCATTTGGTCCCAGCAAACCATGAATTGTACCTTTCTCTAGCTTTATACTAAAATCAATTAATGCATTAACTTTATTAGATTTTTTATAGAAAATTTTATTTACATTTTTGGCTTCAATTGAATATTTATAATCTGACATTTATTTAAAATCTTATATATTTAAATTTATAATGAATAAAAAGAGTAGATTGATACTTGTTGATGGTTCAGCCTATATATTTAGAGCTTATTACGGTCTTCCGGCCATGAATCGTGCTGACGGTACACCAATTAATGCAGTTTTTGGATTTACTAATATGCTTGTTAAGCTAATAGAAGATTACAGCAATGACAAAATGATTGTCATATTTGATGCTGCAAGAGAAAATTTTAGAAATGAAATATATCCTGAATACAAAGCTAATAGAGGAGAGGCGCCTGATGATTTAATTCCACAGTTTCCTCTAATTCGAGAATGTGTAAAAAGTTTTAATATTCCTCAACTAGAAATTGAGGGATATGAAGCTGACGATCTAATTGCTACTTATACTAAGTTAGCTGAAAAAGATAAAATTCAAACCATCATAGTTTCCTCAGATAAAGATTTAATGCAACTAGTTAGTAAAAATGTGACAATGCTTGATCCAATGAAAAACAAAAAAATTGAGATTAAAGATGTTGTAGAAAAATTTGGAGTCCAACCAGAGAAAGTTATCTTTATCCAAGCTTTAACAGGAGACAAAGTAGATAATATTCCAGGCGCTCCTGGAATTGGACCCAAAACAGCTTCTCAGTTAATAAATGAATTTAATGATATTGATGGTTTAATTAAAAATCTTGATAAAATTAAACAAGAAAAA
>MDTB01021987.1_pt1 | contig 10448 bp, 11 predicted proteins | sample 811161 | NCBI WGS metagenome assembly MDTB01 (sample SAMN05326650, study PRJNA326480) | marine metagenome | isolation source: seawater | place: Mediterranean Sea | collected 2009
AACACAACCAGCAACTATTATTAAAGGTTTTAATTTTGATCTAAAAATTTTTTTTACTCTCCCAATCTCATGATAAACTTTTTCTTTAGCTTTATCACGAATATGACAAGTGTTTAAAAGATAACAATCTGCATCCTCATATTTATTAGTTTTATTATAGCCAATTTTTTTTAAAGTATCGTAAATACGATTAGAATCATACTCGTTCATTTGACATCCAAATGTTTTAATAAATATTTTTTGACTCATTAATGATTATTGAGATTTTTTTTTTACCCCGTAAAGTTCTAATTTGTGATCAACTAAGGTATAACCATACTTTTCAGCTACTTGTTTCTGCAATTCTTCAATCTTTTCATCTACAAACTCAATAATTTCTCCTGTTTTAAGATCGATCAAATGATCGTGATGTCCTTCGTTTAATTCTTCATATCTAGCTTTACCACCTTTAAATTCATGTTTGGTTAAAATTCCAAACTCTTCAAATAACTTCACTGTTCTGTAAACTGTAGCTATACTGATTTTAGGATCTATTTTAGAAACACGATTATACAGTTCATCCACATCGGGGTGATCGGAAGACTCGGACATTACTTTTGCAATAATTTTTCTTTGTTCGGTTAACTTTACTCCTTTTGAAATACATTTTTGTTCTATTGTTTCTGACATAATGAATTTTAACTCAGATAAATAGGTTTAATCAAATTTTTTTTAATCTTAAATTTGTCGCATAGATAGGGGATATTTTCATATTTTTTTTTAATCTCTTTTTCAAAATCTAGAAAACTAAAGCAGTAATAGTCAATTTTTCTAGCTATATAAATAGCTTTAGCTACTGCAAGAGAATTTCTAATTCCAGCAAAACTACCTGGCCCTCGATTTACATATAAATTTGAAATATTTTCAACTTTTAAATTATTAAGTTTTAAAAAATCATCAATTAAGCTCACTATTTTTTCATAATTAGTTTTACTATTTTCGTGACTAACACTATAAATATTTTTATCTTTCATGAGCATAAAAAATATTTTTTTATCAGCAGCATCAATAATTAAATTATTCATAATAATTTTTTCTTTGTCTTTTAATTCTAAAGCAGATGAAAATAATACCAAACAATATTCAAATGATGAAGGTGTTTTATCCATTATGTATCATCGTTTTAATGAAAACAAGTATCCTTCAACAAACATTCAAATGGAAGTTTTTTACGAACACATAAAATTAATAAAAGATTCTAATTATCAATTTTTAGAACTTAACAATTTTATTGAAAATTTTGATAAAGCAAAAAAACAAAAAAAAATTTTAATAACTATAGATGATGGATTTATATCTTTCTATGAAAATGCTTGGCCATTTTTAAAAAAAAATAAAATACCTTTTATTTTATTTGTTTCTACTGAGCCTATTGGAAAAAATGGATATATGACATGGGATCAAATCAAAGAAATTCAAAAAGAAAATTTTGCTGCTATCGGACATCATTCACATTCACATGAATATTTAATTGATAAAAGTAACTCAGAATTTATTTCGGACATAGAAAAAGCTAATAAATTATTTTTAAAAAATATTGGTTACGTCCCTAAAATTTTTTCCTATCCTTTTGGTGAGTATTCAGAGTTTATGAGAGACTATATATCAAAAAATTTTGACTTCGCTTTTGGACAACATTCTGGGGTTATAGATTTAAACAAGGAAAAGTTTGAACTACCCCGATTTCCAATTAATGAAAATTATGGAAAATTAGACAGATTTAAATCAATAATAAATACTTTCCCACTTGAATATAAAAAAATAATACCTTTGGAAAAAAAATTAAATAAAAAAAATAATCCACCAAATTTTCAAGTAGAGTTTTTTAATGATCAACAAAATATTAAAAATATTAATTGTTTTTCTAATGAGGGAGATATTTGGAAAAAATCTAATACAAAAATTAATAATAATATTTTAACTATAAAATTTAGAGAACCATTTAAACCTAGGAGGGGAAGAATTAATTGCTCATTGAATGACAATGGAAAGTGGAGATGGTTTGGAACACAATTTGTTATAAAAAAAAATTAAATTAAACTTTCAAGTTCAATACTTGAGGGCAACAATTTTGCATCGTCAAAATCTTTCAAATTATTTTGTATAATAATTTTTTTTAGTACATCTACATATTGATTGCCAGTCTCTGCATATTCATCTAAATGTTCTGAGAGAATAATACTATCTAAAGACTTGCCTAAATCTCTAAGTTGCGCTCTGGCTAACCTAAAATCTCTATAACTAGAGTGAGTGTTAAGATTTCTTTGATAGGCTCTTACAGAAGCTTGAAGAATATTAAATTTCATAACCTTATGACCTTCATCTTTTTCAGCCTCTTTAGGTTTCAACCCTTCCCCAGACCAAGTCCACTGACCAAATAAAGCATTTCCCTCCTGAGCAAATCTCGAAGTTCCCCATCCTGTCTCTTTAGCAGCTTGAGCTAAAGCCAAAGAAACTGGAATCTCATCCATCCTAATTTTTAAAATTGATAAATCTCTTGATGGTATTCCATATTGTTTGTATTTTTTATCAAGCCATTTTTTTTCAACATCAGTGTTGTTACTTTTATTAATTATTCCAAAAAGTCTTGCTCTATCTAACTTTATATTATTATTCTCCTGCAAAATTAAAGGTAAGACTATCTGAATAAACAGTTCTTTTCTTTTCTTAGTATTTTCAATCATTTTAATTTCAGTTGGTAGGAGAGTTAGAGCGATTGGTTTTACTAATTTATTTTTCCGTATATCATCTAATTTATAATTAGTATCTTCATATAATTGTTTAATCGTAGAAGCATCTAATCTTACAGTATCTGTTTCTTTTTCATTTAAACTATAAATATCTACTAATAAATCATTTTCATCATAAATCTCATTTGAATTTTCATTATTTTCTTTATCTAATGTATAAGCTAATATTACTTTTGAATTATTTTTAAATTCTTTAGTATTTAAAATTTTTTCATCTGTAAACTTTATGATTAAAGGCAGAGAATAAAAAAATAAAATTAACACAAAACTACTTAAAATTACTCGTGCTATAGATCCAAGATTATTTTCATCTATTGTTTTAAGAATTTTAACGCTATTTTTTTTAATATTTTTTTTCATATTTTAAATAGCAACTACCTCTTTAACTTCGGGTATGTAATGACATAATAAATTTTGAACACCTTGTTTTAAAGTCATTGTTGAACTTGGGCAACCAGAACAGCTTCCTTGTAATTGAACTTTTACAATTCCATCACGAAATTCTTTAAATTTTATATCTCCACCATCTTTTGCAACAGCTGGTCTTATTTTTTGGTCAAGAATTTGAACAATTTTTTTTTCAATTTCACTAAGATTTTCGTTTAATTCGTTTATATCCTTATCAACAATATACTCTTTTCCAGATGAATAATAATCATTAATAAAAGAGATAATTATATGCTTAATCTCATCCCAATTAGTTTTGTCATATTTATTAATCGAAATAAATTCTCTGTTTAAAAAAATTCCTTCTACACCATTAATTGAAAGAATGTTTCTTAAAAGTTCATTTTTAACATTATCTTTTTTTGTAATTTCAAATGATCCTCCGTTAGATACAACTTTCCCTGGTATAAACTTTAAAGAATTAGGATTAGGTGTTACTTCTGTCTGAATGAACATATCTACTATATAATCATTTATTAACAAAATTGAACTAATTAAAAAATTTTATTAAAAACCTACAATTTCATGCATTTTTTTAACTTTGTCTGATGCAATATCGTTAGCTTTTTTATAACCATCTAAGAGAATCTTGTCTAAAAAATCTTTTTCATTCATTAGTTTTGTTATCTCTTTTGAAATTGGTTCTAATTTTTCAGATAATACTTGAGACAACTTTTCTTTAAATTCAGAAAAGTTTTTTCCTTCAAAAATTTTAATCGTTTCCTCTAAACTTAAATTATTTAAACTTGAAAATATTCTCAAAAGATTTTTTGCTTCTGGTCTTTTTTCTAAATCTTTAATATTTGATGGTAAAGGTGAAACATCAGTTTTAGCTTTTTTAATTTTATTGATTATAGAATCTTTATCGTCGGTCAAATTAATTCTACTTAAATCAGATATCTCTGATTTGCTCATTTTTTTTTTTTCCATCCTTTAAACTCATTATTCTTGAAAATTCTTTTTGAATGAGTGGCTCAGGAACTTTCAAAAAATTTTCTGCTTCAAAATCATTATTAAATTTTTGGGCAATATCTCTACAAAGCTCAAGATGTTGTTTTTGATCTTCACCTACTGGTACATGACTGGCATCATATAAAAGTATGTCTGCTGCCATTAATACTGGATATGAATATAGGCCAATACTTGCCTTTTCTTTATCTTTTCCAGCTTTTTCTTTAAATTGTGTCATTCTATTTAACCAGCCCATTTTTGCAACACAACTTAATATCCAAGCAGCTTCAGCATGGGCCGAAACCTTTGATTGATTAAAAATAATACTTTTTTCAGGATTAATTCCGCTAGCAATAAAAGTTGCAACTGTTTCTCTAATATTATTTCTCAATTCTTTTGGATCTTGTTTAACAGTAATTGCATGAAGATCTACTACACAAAAAATGCATTCATTTTCTTTATCATTATTAAGCTCTACAAAATTTTTAATTGCTCCTAAATAGTTACCTAAATGAAGATTACCTGTAGGCTGAACCCCTGAAAAAATTTTTTTAGTCATAAATTAATACTTTAATTGAATATCACTCATTTTAAAAGCTTTGATCAGATAACAAATAATCAAATAGAACAATAGACCTAATACAACACTTAAAATTAAATATAAAGATTTTATATTTTGGTCAAATGCAAGTTCATTTTGAAAATAGTTTAATAAAAAACTAAAAAATAAACCCATTAGAGTAGAAGCAGTTACTATTTTAATAAATTTAATAAAGAACATTTCATTAAAATAAAATAATTTTTTATTTTTTAAAAACAAGAATAACACTATAGCATTAAACCAAGAAGAAATAGATGTTGCGATTGGTATAATAACAAAACCAATTTCAACAAAATAATAGACACTAATAAAAATATTTAATATTACAGAAAATAAAGAAATATAAAATGGTGTTTTAGTGTCATGATTAGCAAAGAAAAAACTTGAAAAAACTTTGATTAAAGCAAAAGCAGGTAATCCTAAAGCAAAATAGTATAATGCCAAACCTGAATTTATAACTGAAGCATTATTAAAAGATCCATAACCAAATAAAGCAGAAATTATTTGCTCCGAACCTATTATTAAAGCTATCGTCGCTGGAATACTTAAAAACAAACTTAACTCTAAAGCTTTATTTTGAATTAATAAAATTTTCTCCTTTTTCTTAGACTCCACATGTTTCGAAAGTTGTGGAAGAACAACAACACCAATCGCTACGCCAGCTATAGCTAAATTTATCTGATATATTCTATCTGCATAATAAAGATATGAAACTGCACTTGCCTGAAATGAAGCAATAATAGTTCCAACCAAGATGTTGATTTGAGTTACTCCTGAAGAAAAAATACTTGGTAAAAGTTTTTTAAAAAAAATTTTTACTTTATTGTTTACTTTTATTTTAAAATTAAATTTTAAAGAATAATATTTAATAACAAATTTATATAAAAATAATAATTGTAAAATACCTGCAAAAGAAACACCGTAGGACAAATAATATACCAGCTGATCATTTAATGATCTTGAAAACATTAATACTAAAATTAAAATTATATTTAATATTATGGGAGCGGCAGAAGCAGCACCAAATTTATTGTGTGAATTCAAAATTGCTGAAAAAAAAGATGCCAAACAAATAAAAAATAAAAATGGAAAGGTTATACGAGTTAAATTAATTGCAATTTCCATTTTTTCTGCATCACCAATAAATCCAGGAGCAATTAATGAGACAAATGCAGGCATAAAGATCTGAACAACCAATGTTAAAGTTAATAAACTTAGAAATAAAAAATTAAAAATATCATTAGCAAACTTGTTTGATTGTTTTTTACCTTTAACCATTTCAGATGTATAACTTGGAACAAATGCAGCATTAAAAGTACCTTCAGAAAATAATCTTCTAAAAGTATTTGGTATTCTAAAAGCAACAAAAAAAGCGTCTGCTAATAGTCCTGTTCCAAGGAAAATAGCAATAAGAATATCTCTTAAATAACCCAGCAGTCTACTAATGATAGTATAAAAACTAAATGTGCCTGTTGACTTAAGTAAATTCATAAATCATATTAGTCTTAATTTTACCCTAATTGTACACTTATTATTATCAGAAATGAAAAAAACAAAGATTGATCATTACACAGATAAAGAAGCTTTAGATTTTCATAAATATAAAAAACCTGGCAAGATTGAGATTATTTCATCAAAAAATATGACAACCAAAAGAGATCTTGCATTAGCTTACTCACCAGGTGTTGCTGCACCAGTTAAAATGATTGGAGAAAATCCAGAGGCAGCATATGATTATACTAGTAAAGGAAATTTGGTTGCTGTTATAAGTAATGGTTCAGCAATCTTAGGAATGGGAAATTTAGGTGCACTTGCCTCTAAACCCGTAATGGAAGGAAAGGCAGTATTATTTAAACGATTTGCCGATATCGACTCTATAGATTTAGAAATAGATTGCTCAGATACTGATGAAATCATAAGATCAATTAAAAATTTTGCACCCACTTTTGGAGGAATTAATTTAGAAGATATAGCAGCTCCAGATTGTTTTATAATTGAACAAAAATTAAAAGAAATTTTAGATATTCCAGTGTTTCATGATGACCAGCATGGAACTGCAATAATAACTACTGCTGCATTGATAAATGCACTAGATATTTGTAATAAATCAATAAAAAAAATTAAAGTTGTTGTTAATGGAGCAGGTGCTTCAGCTCAAGCTTGTACAGAATTATTTATAAAATCAGGAGTAAGTTCTAAAAATATAATTATGCTTGATAGAAAAGGTATAATTTATAAGGGAAGAAAAGAGGGAATAGATAAGTGGAAATTAAGATATGCAGTAGACACGAAGCTAAGAACTCTCAAAGATGCAATTAATGGTGCAGATGTATTTTTAGGATTATCAGCAAAAGGAGCTTTAAAAAAAGAAATGGTTAAATCAATGGCAAAAAATCCAATTATATTTGCTTGTGCAAATCCTGATCCAGAAATTACCCCAGAAGAAATTAGTGAAGTTAGAGACGATGCAATTGTAGCAACTGGGAGATCTGATTATCCTAATCAGGTAAATAATTTAATTGGATTTCCTTACATCTTTAGAGGAGCTTTAGATGTTAGATCTAAAACTATAAATGAAGAAATGAAGGTTGCTGCTGCAGAGGCAATAGCCAAGCTTGCTAGAGAAGATGTTCCTGATGAAGTTGTTGCTGCTATGGGAGGGGAAAGACCTCATTATGGAAAAGACTATATAATTCCTTCTACATTTGATCCTAGATTAATAAGTGTAATCCCAGCAGCTGTTGCAAAAGCTTCTATAGAAAGTGGAGTGGCTAGAAAAAATATTGAAGATTTTGAGATTTATAAAGAGCAACTTAAACAAAGACTAGATCCAACCGTAACAATTATGCAGGGTATAAATTCATTTATTAAAAAAAATCAAAAAAGGATTGTATTTGCTGATGGTGAAGATGAAAATAATTTAAAAGCTGCAATAGCATTTAAAAACTCAAAATTAGGTATCCCAATTTTAGTTGGAAAAGAGAGTAAAATTAAAGAGCAAATTAAAAATATAGGATATAATGATAATTTTGATATTGAGATAGTAAATTCAAAAGATTCTGAGAAAAGAAATCGATATGTCCAACATTTATTTAAAAAACTTCAAAGAGAACAAGGCTTGTTGGAAAGAGACTGTGATCGATTAGTCAGAAATGATCGAGTTATTTGGGCTTCTTGTATGGTAGCATGCAAAGATGCTGATGGAGCTGTAACTGGAAATACCAGGCGTTTTGGAGCTTCACTTGAAAAAATTAAACAAGTTGTAGATGTTAGACAAGGAGAAATAATGTTTGGATTGAACATGGTAGTTCAAAAAGGAAAAACTATCTTTATAGGAGACACAAGTGTTCACGAATATCCAACATCAGAACAAATGGCAGAGATAGCCATATCTACAGCTAGAGTGGTAAGACTTTTTGGTTTTGAACCAAAAGTTGCGTTTGTATCTCATTCTACATTTGGACAACCAGTTACCAGTCGAACAAAACATATTCGAAATGCAGTTGAAATTTTAAAACAAAAAAAAGTTGATTTTGAATTTGATGGAGACATGCAACCAGATGTGGCTCTTAATGAAGAATATAAAAATCTTTATCCATTTTCTAAAATTGTAGGTAATGCAAATATATTAATTATGCCTGGTCAACACAGTGCAGCTATATCTTATAAAATGATGAAAACTCTAGGAGAAACAAAAGTAATTGGGCCACTTTTAATAGGTCTAGGTTTACCTATAGAAATTGCTCCATTAAGAACATCTGTATCTGAAATAATAAATCTGGCTTCAATTGCAGCTTACTCAGCTGAAGTAATTAAATATAAATAGTAATTAATCTTTTTTAATTCTTAAATCATTTACTAAGAGTATGCTAGCTATGACATCTTTTACATCTAGTATTTCTTTTGCTTCTTTAATAACTTCATCTTTTTCATCTGATGTAATTGCAATACCATAAACATAAATTTTCTTTTTATATGTATCTATTTGATAATTGGTAGCTTTTATATTTTTATTAAAAATCAAAGCAGTCCGAAGTTGTGAAGTAATTAGAATATCTTTTGCTGATTGTTTAAAATTAAATTCCTCTTTAATTTTAATATCATTTCTGACTGATCTTGTTCCAGATATTTCCCAAGCCATTTTTGTAAGTTTTAGTTTTTCTTCAGGGTTATCCACTTTACCTGTTAAAAATATTCTTCCATCTAAGACTTTTGAATTTACTGATAGTAAATATTTTTTATCTAACAATAGAATCCTTGCAGATAAGTTTTTTTGCATAATTGAGTCATCAACTTGAGTACCAACTGACCTTGGATCAAATGCAACGCTGACGCCTGTTCCAAAAATTCCTTTAGATGAAACGCCAACACATCCAGATAAAAATAGAAATAGAAAAAAGGGTATTACAATTTTATTTTTCATTTTTTAATTTTAAACAATAGTTGTAAATTTCTTTTTTTGATGCTTTGCTAATTTCAGTAATTAATCCTGCTATTTCTCTAATACTTAATTTGTTTATCATTTTATTAATTATATATTTATCTGATTCACTCAAAATATTAGAAGTTTTTTTTATGATATTTTTATCAGAAATGACGATGGTTAGCTCTCCTTTAGGTTCTTTCTCAAAAATGGTTAAATCTTTAACTGAACATCTAATATATTCCTCATAATATTTTGAAATCTCTCTACAAATTAAAATTTTTCTTCCCAAAAAATATTCTTTGATACGAGGTATCATTTTATTTATCTTTCTGGGTGATATAAAAAAAACTAAACAAACATTAATTTCAGATAAAAATTTTAAATTCTCTTTTAAATTTTTTTCCTTTTCAGGAAAAAAACCATAAAATAAATATTTATCAGAAAAGCCACTTGCAGAAATCGCTGTTGTAACTGCAGATGCTCCTGGAAGAGGAATTATATCAATATTATTTTTTATGCATTCATTAACTAATATGCACCCTGGGTCTGAAATTGTAGGTGTGCCAGCATCAGATATTAATGAAATAATTTTACCTTCTTTTAATAAATTAATTATTTTCGATAAATTTTTTTTTTCATTAAATTTATGATTTGAAATTACTTTTGTTTTTATCTCAAATTTATTGAATAAATTTTTAGATACCCTTGTATCTTCACAAAGAATACAATCTGAATTTTTTAAAATTTCTAATGACCTAAATGTAATGTCACCTAAGTTACCTATTGGTGTTGGCACTAAATATAAGCCTTTTTTAACTTCATTTTTATTGGATATAGGGTTTACCATAATTATAACAGTATTAAGATTATAGTATCATTAAATGATTAAAATTTTTAAAATTCTTTTTTTTCTTGTATTTAGTTTTATTTTAATAAATGGGCAAGCTTACTCTCAAGAAAATAAAATTAAAATTGGTTTATTAATACCTCTTACAGGAGATAATTCTAAATTAGGAAAACAAATTCTAAATTCTACAAGACTTGCAATTAAAGATATTAATTCAAACCAAATAGAAATTTATCCTAAAGATACTAATTCAGATCCTAATAAAGCTTTACAGTCAGCTATTAAACTTGAACAAATGGGAATCAATATAGTAATTGGTCCAGTCTTTTATGAAAATATTATTTATCTTGATGAAGTTAAAAATATTACTTTTTTATCATTAACTAA
>MDTB01024487.1_pt1 | contig 10448 bp, 9 predicted proteins | sample 811161 | NCBI WGS metagenome assembly MDTB01 (sample SAMN05326650, study PRJNA326480) | marine metagenome | isolation source: seawater | place: Mediterranean Sea | collected 2009
CAAATGCTCTAAGACACCGACATATTCGTTCTATTGATTTAGTAAAATGGCTCCTCACAAAAGCTAAAGAACAAATTACCCGTTTCTATATTGATGGCGGCGTATTTGGACCAGTAGGCGCCAGAAGGATAGAGGAAACAGGGACGACGATTTCCAGCATTTCAGATCGCGTGTATCGGATACATCCTGATGACCAGCTTTGCGCAAAAGCGACGATGGATCAAGAATGTATTTTCGAGCGAGAAACGTGGAAAGTTAAAATAAAAACAACAGCATCTATGACAGCAGATAAAACGTATTTTTATCTTGATGCGACCGTGACCTGTTTTGATGGAGACGAAACCTTTCACGATGTCACATGGCAACATAAAATTTCTCGGAAAGGTATGTGATGACAGATATCGTAGTTAAAGACAAATTTCCGCATAAAGTCAGAGAGATTGAAAACACATGGATTGCTATGCCTGATGGTATCAAGCTGGCAGCGCGGATATGGATGCCCGAAGATGCTGAGAGTAATCCGGTACCTGCTATTTTGGAATACCTGCCTTATCGCAAACGTGATGGAACGGTTGATCGTGACGAATTAACCCATCCTTATTTTGCTGGCCATGGATATGCTGCGGTTCGGGTAGATATGCGCGGCACTGGTGACAGCGAGGGCGTCTGTCTTGGCGAATATCTCAAACAAGAGCAAGATGACGCATTAGCCGTCATAAACTGGTTAAGCCAGCAAAGCTGGTGTTCAGGGAAAGTCGGAATGATCGGCATTAGCTGGGGCGGGTTTAATGGCTTGCAAGTTGCCGCCCGGCAGCCAGAAGCCTTAGCCGCCGTCATCTCACTTTGTTCTACGGATGATCGCTATGCTGATGATATTCATTTCATGGGCGGGGCTATGCTTACCGATAAATTGAGCTGGGGGGCAACCGCATTCGCCATTGCCAATACCCCGCCTGATCCTGATATTGTGGGGGAAAGATGGCGGGATATGTGGAAAGAGAGGCTCAACAATAATGGCCTCTGGCTCATGGATTGGGTAAAACACCAACGCCGCGATGCGTTTTATAGCCATGGTTCAATCTGCGAAAATTATGATGATATCAAAATCCCTGTTTATATGGTTGGAGGATGGGCTGATGGCTATACCAATGCGATTTTCCGCACGATTGAACATTTATCCTGCCCTAAAAAAGGCTTGATCGGCCCATGGGCACATAAATATCCTCATATAGCTGTGCCTAGCCCACGCATAGGGTTTCTTCAGGAATGTCTGCGTTGGTGGGATCATCACCTGAAGGGGTTAAATACGGGCATCATGGACGAACCCATTTTGCGAGCATGGATACAAGACCCTGCTGAGCCTGACCCGCATCGCCAGGAACTTAAAGGAAAATGGGTGTCAGAGCCTCTATGGAAAGGTACTGCAAAGCAGATACGGTCTTACTATCCTGATGAACAATCACTTTGTGAAGCGCCCCAACAATCAGTTTTGATGATTAACTCACCCCAAAATGCAGGAGTTGCCTCTGCTTCATGGTGTATCTATGGAGTGACGCCAGATGGTGCGTTAGATCAAAATCTTGAAGCAGGTCTAATGACATCTTTCGAAACCGAGCCACTAACAGAAGATTTAGAATGTCTCGGGTTTCCGATGCTTTATGCAGATGTCCAAAGCTCTGCGCCTCAAGCCAATCTGACAGCAACACTTTCCATTGTCGCCGAAGATGGTAAGGCCACGCTAGTAAGCTATGGCATCCTTAATCTGACCCATCGTTCAAGTCATAGCTCACCTAAAGGAATGCCAATGGATAAAGCCGAAGCGGTCACTGTTCAGCTTAATGCCTGCGGCCAAAAGATAAAGAAAGGGCAGCGGCTAAGGTTATCTCTGTCAACAGCCTATTGGCCAGTTATTTGGCCGTCACAGACCAAGGCGACACTTCATTTGGAAAATACCAGACTTGATCTGCCGGTTCGGCCGCCTCAAGACGTGGATAATGATTTGGCAGATTTTGCGCCGCCTGAAACAGCACCGCCGCTGGCCAAAAAAATTCTATCTGAAGACCACACGATCCGCCGCCGGACGATTGACCTTATCACCAGCAAAGAACAGATAGAACGTTTTGCTGATACTGGTGCCCAACAGCATGACCATACAGGCCTGACCGTTCAGTATATTCAACATGAATATTTTGATATTCATCCTGATGATCCCAATTCAGCATCGGGCAGACAATTTTGGCATAAATCCTATAAGCGGGGGGATTGGTCTGCTGATCTTGAAACCTCAATCACTATGGAGGCCCTAGCCCAGTCATGGAAAATCACAGCTTATCTGAAAGCCTATGACAACAATGGCATTGTTGTTGAGCGATCATGGTCTGAGGATATCCCACGCGATCTTGTTTAGGAGAATGATTTATGTCTGCGTTTCCCAGTTTTGGAAAAAATGCCACATTCCATGAGTTAAAAACAAATGATGTTACCATGCGCGTGGTAATAGAAGGCACAGGACCTGACGTAGTTTTCATTCCGGGTGGTGATCAAACTGCCGAAGCGTATTCGCATCAATTTGCGCATCTCACAAAATTATTTCGCTGTATTACCTATGACCCGCGAGGTGCCGGCAATACTGTTTCACCACCAGCACCATGGACAATGGACGATTATGCAGCTGATTGCTCTGAAATTATTGATCACTTCTGTTCAGGTCACGCCGTAGTTACGGGCTTGTCACTTGGTGGGTTAGTGACCCAACAAGTAGCAATTAATTATCCTGACAAAGTTAATCTTGCTATTCCAATGGGTACCTCAGCTTATATTGATGGATTTACCCGTGATTGGATGCAAGCAGAAATTGATTTGCGCAAAGATGGTATTGTGCTGCCTGATTATTTTCTTGCGCCTCATTATGCGGTTTATGCTTTTCCAGCAAAAGCCCTTCATGACCCTGATTTATGGTCGTCGCTGAAAGAAAGTTATACCAAGCGTTTTGCTCATCGTGACCCGATAGATTTGATTGATCAATGGGAGGCATGTTTAGAATTTGACTGTCGTGATGGGCTGAAAACATGTCCTGTTCCATTTCATGTCATAAGTTTCTCAGAAGACGTTCAAACAGCACCCACAATGTGTAAGGAGGTTTCTGATCTAGCCATGAATGGCAGTTTTTATGAAATTGAAGGTCTTGGGCATGTTTCGATGATGCATCATAAGCCGGAACATGTTGCCAATAAACTTATTGAAATTATTTCATCACATCTAATTGAGAGATAATTTGCTCTTAATCTTTAACGACCAAAGTGAACGTTAAAGCAAGTAAGTTCCAGACTTAATTCAGGGGATTTTCGGGAAAGCATGCAGCATTTCTATTATTGTTATGTTGAGTTGATCATGGGTTGAGTTGATTTTGTGTTGAATTGATTTTGGGTCTCACCCTAAATGCCAATTCCCTTCATTCCCATTCCAATCCCCAATAGTAAAGATGATGAGCACTTGATCCAATACCCCAATTGCTTCCGTGCCAGCTGTACCTGTATTGCGCAGTGTACCGATTTGCATTTTGGTTGCGAAAGCGGTCGTTGCTTTTGTACCAGTAATCAACAGAATCGAGAACATCATCTTCGGGAGTAATAGATGTCTCGCCAGTATCTGATTCTAACGCATGAAACTCAACTGGCGCATCGCTTTTGGTTGAAGCCGCAAAGGCAGACCCCATTGCCAGTACTGAACCAGCAAAAGCTATGGAAACTAAAGCAATTATTGTAAGAATAATTTTTTTCATAACGATCATCCTCATACCAGAAACGGAAACCTGTTTGTTCAACTTTCCGTCCGTTGAACTTTCCGTCCGGTGAATTTTCCGTCCGGTGAATTTTGATGAGGCTCCAGGACACTACTGTTGGAAAAACAATATCATCCTCATCGCGTGCTTTTATTATGTTGGTCGAGGATTATTCATGTCAAGGCAAGCCCCATTTATTCGCGTAAACATTTATCAGAAGTAACATTTTTACAACTTATTAGAGATTATTAATTCACTGTAAATCAGCTGGATAGCTCTATTTTTAGCCAAGAGCAATATCAAAACACCAGTAACCGCTATCTTTATGGATGGCGGCTTTGTGCTTGGAATTTAGCTTAATCATTTGAGATATTTCGTTCAAATCATGACCAAGGCTAATTCTCTATCATCATGGTGCTGGACATGTTCGTAAAATTATCTGAATATATTAGCATTAAATAAATTGATGCATTGGAGCGGAAAATGAAAAGATACTTTATTGGCATTGTTTCGGCAATATGCCTTTCGATAGGATTAGCCCATCAGGCGGCGGCTAAAGAAAATGTTAACGTCGGGATATGCGTATCATGGCCAGGCTACGCTATGTTTGAGGTTGTGAATCAGAAAAATCTGGCACCCGACTATAACCTCAATTTGACTATTTTTGAGGATCCAATTGGTGGTCATTCTGCATTAGCAGCAGGACAAATTGATATCTATCTTTGCACTGGTGACTACACACCGCTGACGATCGACAGCAACACGCCGGTGGCAAATGTCGCCTTTTTAAATCCATCATATGGTGTTGATCATATTATTCTTTCACCAGATGAAGAAATTAGTGATCTAAAGGGCAAAAAAGTATCAGCTCCACAAGCCTATATTGGGCATCTGCTCATGGGATTGTTCTTGGATAAACATGGTATCTCGCCTGATGATGTCGAATGGGTAAACCTTAATGCTGATGAGGCGGTTGGCCCGATGATGTCAGGTGATATGGCGGCGGCATATATGTATGAGCCGTGGATCAGTAATGTTATCGAAAATCGCCCCGGTACAACTAGCGCGATTGATACGGCAGATGCAGATATGCTGAAAACGGGTATCTTCATGGATGTTATGTATATGAACACCGATTTTATCAAGGAGCGAAGATCAGTGGCCGTTGATATGCTAAAAGCGCGGTGGGATGCTGTGCAGTATTGGCACGATAATACCGAAAAAGTGAATCAGCTTTTTGCTGATTACCTGCAATGGCCAGCAGAAGATATTGGCTATGTGATCGGCACAAACGGCAAGTTTTTTGAGGGCGGCATCTATATGTATGACTTCAATGAATCAGCACGTGTCTGCGGAGTTCTGGAAGGTGAACCACCGTTTGGATTACCAAATGGATCAATGGCAGATGTGGTCTCATTAACCAACGAGTGGTGGATCAAACTTGGCCTGATGAGCGATAGTCATGATGCCAGCAAAGGCATTGATTGTAGCCTGATGGCTGACTTGGTGAAGCAGGGTTATAGTCAGTCTATTGCCGCTAGATAATGAATAATAACTTAGCAGACAGGTGTCTGGCCTGTCTGCTAAGCTAAATACATCGCCAACTGAAAAGTATTCAAAACCATGATTGCCCCCAAAAAGCGTCTAGAAATCAGAAAACCGATTAAACGCTTAACAAGTATATATTTAGGGATATTGATCTGGGTTATATTTTTTGGGACATGGCAATTAGCATCAAGCCTTGGATGGGTAAACGCGCTTTTGGTGCCTGGTCCCATAGATGTAATCGAAGCGTTGCGAGAATTAATTTTTGAACGCGGATTTGTCAGCGACATATTTGACAGTATCTGGCGTGTCGTTATCAGCTTTCTGCTTGCTTCGGCGGTGGCAATACCTCTGGGGATATTAATGGGCTCATTTCATGGGCTTGAATCTTTCTTTAATCCTTTTGTATCGGCATGGCGGTATTTACCGGCGCCTTCATTTATCCCTGTTCTATTGATGTGGTTTGGCACAGGGGAAACGCCTAAACTGGCTTTGCTATTTATAGGTGTTGTGTTCTTTTTGATCACCATGGTCATGGATTACACAAAAAAAATTCGTGTAGAATTATTAGAAACAGCAGAAACATTAGGGGCGAACAGAAATCAGCTGGTGAGGACGGTTATTATTCCGGCGGTGCTGCCTGATATTTTCATTGCCATGCGCCAGATGCTGGCTGTGACATGGACGTATTTGGTCATAGCTGAGATTGTTGCTTCAACAACGGGCATTGGTGCCATGATGATGCGGGCAAGGCGTTTCCTGCATACCGATGAGATTATGGCAGGCATTATGATCATTGGTGTCTTGGGTTTGCTATTTGATCTGTTTTTCCGCTACCTCCACCGCAAGCTTTTTGCCTATCTTTACTAGGGTAGTTAGGGTACTGCCAGACTTGAATTAAGGACACAAACAACATGACAGCCATTGCAAAAGATGACCATATTCTGCGTGTTGAGGGTCTGCAAAAGATTTTTAATCAGCACTTGGCTGAACCAGTGGAAGCGGTTCAGGATGTGAGTTTTCAGGTGCGTTCAAATGAATTAACTGTTTTACTAGGGCCTTCTGGCTGCGGCAAATCAACGGTTCTTCGGATGATTGCCGGGCTTGAATTGCCAAGTTCGGGCAAAATCATTCATGGTGATCAGGTTGTTAATGGCCCTGCCCGCAGCCGGGGAATGGTGTTTCAAAGCTATACCTCTTTTGAATGGCTGACAGTTGCAAAAAATATTGAATACGGCATGAAGCTCCACGCTGTCGAACCCGTTATCAGAAAAGAGCGAGTGGAACACTATCTTGAGCTGGTAGGGTTAGCAGATTTCAGGAACGCCTATCCCAAACAATTATCCGGCGGCATGAAACAGCGTGTGGCCATTGCTCGAACGCTTGCTAATGAGCCAGAGTTACTTTTGATGGATGAGCCATTTGGTGCTCTTGATGCAGAAACCCGCTGGAATATGCAAGAGTTGCTGATTTCCTTGGCACAATCGACGCAAACCACCATCATCCTGGTCACGCATGATTTGAGTGAAGCGTTATTTCTGGGAGACAGAATTATTTTCTTTTCCAAGCGGCCAGCAACAATCATTAGCGATATGCCTGTTGCTTTCAAAAACAAGAAAAGATTTGCTCGCAAAGAAGACATATTATCTGAGGCTAAATACAAAGACGCTGAACAAGAATTAATGCGATTAATGCGCTCTCAGTCAAACATCTGATGGCTAAAGAAGATGAGGAGACAACTAAAGTGTCGGAATATGATTTTAGGAATATATCGGTTGTCATCACCGGCGCCTCACGCGGCATAGGGTTTGGGGTTGCTCATGCTTTTGCCAGCTATGGGGCTGACCTGCATCTCATCGCCAGTGGGGAAACTATTCATGAGGTGGGAAAGTCGCTTACCAAATTGACCGGAGTTCCGATCAAAACGTATCAATGTGATATTAGCGATAAGACCAGGGTTGATGCGGTGTTCTCTCAAATTGGAGCTGTCGATGTTCTTGTTAATAATGCTGGACTGGAACGCCCAACGCCGATGGCTGATACAGACCCAAAAGTGGCTGAGACCTTTGCGCGTATCATTAATATTAATGTGCTTGGGACTTTTTATGTCACTCATGCGGCCATTCCAAAAATGTCTTCTGGGGGAAGTATAATCATTACATCATCAATATGGGGTAAGACAGCAGTAGCCGAGTTTAGCGCCTATTGCGCATCAAAACATGCTAATATTGGATTTATGCGGTCAATCTCAAAAGAATTAGGGCCAGCGGGGATTAGGGTTAACGCCGTCTGTCCTGGATGGGTTGAAACAGACGCGGCGATGAAGTCACTCGCCTGGATGTCTGAAAAAACGGCGATTGCTGAGCCTGAATTGCTGAATGAGATTGTATCCGCGCAATCGCTTTCGGGCTTGATGCAACCTGCTGATGTGAGCCAGCTATACTTATACCTGGCCTCTGTGCTGTCTTCTAATATTACAGGTCAGGCCATTAATATTGACCGCGGTGAGGTGCTGGGATGAATATTTCACTTGCCGGGAAAACAGCATTAGTAACAGGCGCCTCGCGCGGCATTGGCAGGGCAATAGCCATAGCATTGGCAAGGTCAGGGGCAGATATCATTTTCACATATAACAGCTCACCAAAAGATGCTGAAGATACCGCCGCCGCAATCAAAGCCCATGGTCAGGCAGTACAGGCGATAAAAACGGATGTCGCCAACGAAGCTGCTATCACTTCACTTTTCCAAAGCCTTGATGACAGTAAAATCGCGATTGATATTCTTATCAATAATGCCGGCATTATTATGGAAAAATCGACGCTTGATACATCTGGCTCTGATTTTGATCATTTGATGGGTGTTAATTTGCGCGGCAGTTTTCTAACTGGCCGTGAAGCGTTGAAGCGCATGGTTATGCGAGGTGATGGCGGCAGGATCATAAATATCAGCTCTGATCTAGGATTTCTTGGGCGTGAGAGTTTTGCCTTATATACGGCATCCAAAGGCGCCATTAATGCGCTTACTAAATCATGGGCGCTTGAGTTTGCGCCACATATTCTGGTTAATGGAATTGCTCCTGGCCCGGTTGATACGGATATGCTGGATATCAATAATATGACACCGGAATGGCGCCAAAAAGAAGAACAGATTCCTATGGAAAGAATTGGTCAGCCTGAGGAAATTGCGGGGCTGGCAGTGTATTTGGCAAGCGAATATTCTAGTTTTGTGACAGGTCAGATTTATGGGGTAAACGGCGGCAGCGTGATGCCCTAATTGGAGAAAAGATGATGATAAAAAACCCTATTCCTTGGCCAAATGGTGCGCGTTGTGCTTGTGTTATTTCATTTGATATGGACGCTGATAGCTTGATACATATTGCCCGTCCAGATGATTCTTATGATCGTCCTTATCCTGTCAGCATGGGGCGATATGGGCCAACGGTAGCGATCCCACGCATTCTGGATACTTATAAAAGGCTGGGGCTTAAACAGTCATTTTTTATTCCAGCATGGTGCATGGAAAATTACCCGGAAGCCGTCGAGACTATTCTGGAAGCAGGCCACGAGATTGGCCATCACGGCTATATGCACGAAGACCCCATTGATGCCCCTGACCAGAGGCAATGGTTTGAACGCGCGCTTGAAGTTCACAAAAAAATGTGCGGAAAATCACCAGCTGGCTACAGGGCGCCTGTTTACAGCATTAATCAGGAAGTCATTGATTTGCTGGTAGAACACGGTTTTCGCTATGATAGCTCCATGATGGCAGATGACATCCCTTATCAGATTAAGACAGCCAAAGGCAATTTATGGGAAATGCCTGTTCATTGGGGGGTTGATGACTGGCCGCCTTTTGCTCATTTTTCTGAGATTGGCTACATGATGCCGGTGCGATCACCATCGCAAGGTCTCGCCGGTTTCTGGGAAGAGTTCGATGCGGCTTATGAGGCAGGAGGATTTTTTATGCTCATCGCGCACCCGTTTTTAACTGGCCGATTAGCGCGCTGGAAAAAAGTTGAAGAATGGCTTGAGCAGACATTGAATGATAAAAATGTATGGTTTGCCAGCCTTGAAGATATTACAGACCATCTTGACCATGTGACAAAGTCTGGCGGGTATATCCCAAGAAAAGAGCATCTACCATATTTTGATGGCCCTGTTTTGAAATAAGCTTTTAAGATATGTCGATTGGCATCATTTTAATGGTGCAGGGATTTTAATGGTGCAGGGATTTTAATGGTATAGGGCAAAGCCTTACTTCTGTATAGCAACACATTGTTCATATCACTATTTCATCTTGCTTCAAGCGTTGGTAATACGGCTCATGATAGTCAAGGTAATCCTGTAACTTGGGCAATGCGCTAACCGCGTCTTGAAACACTTTATCGGCATTAATCTTTTGCGGTGGCGAGAAGCCAGTGCTGTTGATAACACCAGCATGCCAAGTTTTTGCTTGTTCCCAATCGGCAGGTTTTTGATCGGCTGACCATGTTAAGGCGTCTTCAATAAATGCAATGCCAGCAAAATCACAGATCAATTTCATTGCCTTTTGCGGTGATGACATAATTGTAGCAGCATCAATAACAATGGGGTTTTGCCCCTTTTTCTTTAGAAAATCATAATGTTGCCATTGTGCTTTTAACCCGCCTTCTTCTCGTGAAAAATTGGAGTCAAGCTTGCCATATGATGCGAAGCTAAGTCTGGGGTCACGGATTAAGAAAATAGACACAAGATTTTTCATCACATCTTGAAGATGTTCCAGATGTTCGGTGATATAATAACTCATATCCTTGAAAAAAATATGATGTACCTGTGGCTCATTCGCAAGCGGCCGTGAGACCATTTTTGCGATCGCATCAAGATCACATGGCCTGTCGTTTTCAGGTTCAAATCCGGGATAGAGTTTGCCATTCTTCTTAACGTAATAATAATACATAAACGGTTCATGGTGGCATTCACAATCACCGCGTTCTCTAAAATAGCGTTCTACCGTAGTAGACATACTGCGCGGATGCGACCACAGCGCGATGTTTTTCTGTTCTACCAACTGGCGCCCTTTTTGACAACACGCGCCTGTTGGGATCATATGGTCAAAGCCAATCTTGGCCGGATTATTAATATTG
>MDTB01106585.1_pt1 | contig 10448 bp, 11 predicted proteins | sample 811161 | NCBI WGS metagenome assembly MDTB01 (sample SAMN05326650, study PRJNA326480) | marine metagenome | isolation source: seawater | place: Mediterranean Sea | collected 2009
ACTGCACCAATAATACCTTTTAATGCGCCTAGTTTCATTTTTTGGACACCTTTTCTTTTGATAGCTTTTTAGTTAAATTTGAATAAGCGACCTTAACTGCACTGATAAACGCTGTTATACGCGCAGATAATATTGCTTTGTATTTTACAAAAACAGCTTTTATTTCATCTATAAAACTATGCATAACTATCCCCTATAATGGACTTGCTAAATTATCCATGCCTTCCCACAAATTGTCGATTTCTTGCTTAAACCTTTCAAGCTGCTCTTGATAGCTTTGCAGGCTTTCTGACATGGTCTTGTACTCTGCTAACACAGTCACCCACTGCACTCGCATTTCTTCTACTTTTTCTGCACTGACATTAGCCTCTGTTAAAACCTCTTGTTGACGAGACTTTATTGATTCGAGTAAAGTTGAAAGCTCACTTAGCTTTCCTTGCAATGTGGCAATATCGTTGTCTTCCATGCGTTGGTTTATATTGGCAACCTGTACTTCTAGCGGCTCAATTTTTTCTATAACGCTGATTGCTTCATCAAAACTAGTTTCTAAGTTGCCTATTCTAGATACAAACTCACTTGCCGCCCATATGCCACCACCAATAGTTGTAGCAAACGACATAAGGATGGCGATGTAGACACCCTTAAATTTAACACCCCCACCAAAATCTAGTTCAACATCTTCAATTGCCACCTACACCCCCTAGTGCACCTGTTTGGCTATTTAGCTGCGTAGTGCCAGTGTTAGATATTTCTATCAGGTCCATTTGCAGTTGTGCAGCATTGTATAATTTTGCGTTAGGATTGTAGCCTACTGTGGTTGTAGCTATAGCCTCACCTTGACCATAGCTGTAGCTAGAAAACAGGCTGCCCATTGTAGGTATGTCCTCGTAAAAACCATCGTATTCAGGCGTTACGCTGGACCATCCTATTTCAGCCTCATTGTTAAAAAACATACCTTGCAACACTGTATCCTCAACGCTGTTATCCCACTGTACTGTAAGCTCGTCTGACCATGCATCATACGTTACTACAACACCGTTTTTCATGTTGTTGAGCCCTTGTATAGCATCTGTGTTAATCATACCTAATGCAACAGGGTCTTGTGATGCAAACAATGATGCAGCGGCTAACTGGGCACTGTCTTCTAACCTGTCTAATGACTCGTTAAACAGCGTTACTGTAGAGTTATCTAATTGTACGTCATTAGCTCTTATCATCTGTTGTATAGCAACACGCTGGTCCTCAGTCTCACTCATTAAGGCTTGCTCATACATGGCTTCAACTTTTGATATTTCTGTTGCTGCAGCCGTAAACATGGCTATCTGTGCTTCGAGCTCGCCCTTAGCTTCAGTGTAGGTGTCTTCAAGTAAATCCCTTGCTGTGTAGTAGTCGGCATTTACCGTAGAAACGATGCTCTGGTTATAGTACCCAGCAGACTCTGTAAGGTCGATTTTAAAAGAATCTGTGTAACCTGCTGGCGCTACTATTGCTGTGCTTGCGTCTTCTATAACAGACGGTATCATGCCCTGTATAGCGACTACAGCAGCCTCTGCATTGGCCCTTTGAACATTTATGTAATTGGCCGTATCCACCAATTCTTGAATTTCTACGAATTCACCAGTAGGTCGTAGTGGGTCTATGTTCGGATTTATCAAATTACCAAACGTAGCAGATTGCGGATATGTGTCACCAATTGACTTTACGGAAACGATCAGAAATAGACTTACCGTCAGAATTTGCTTCAGCAATTTCGCCATTTTCACCGTTCTCTCCTATCCCGAATAACTTGTCAAAATAATCCTTTTTTTCTTCATAATTTGGTATGTATACATCAGGATATTTTTTCATCATAATGTATGCATTACGCCCAACAATAGTTTTGCTTTTGTGCAGCAAAGGGCATGGGCTTCCTGATATTGCCATTGCTAACCATGTCTCTGGGTTTTGGCACAACCTACTTATACCAGCGATTTTCATGCCTGCTGATATTAAGGCTAAACTATCTTTTCTGCGGTTGCACTCAGGGTCTTGCACATAGTCGCCTTTACTTAACCCAAACGACAATGTGCTTACACCTCCGCTTATGCTCTTCAGACAACTATCACCACCACCACTCATCAAAGATGGACTTATGGCACTGCTAACAGGGATGTCAGAGGCCGCCCCAGCACCCTGATAAACTGTGCTTGTGGTGGTCGAAACATTGTTGCTGTCATTTGTGCCGTCTTTATAAGTGTTAAGATCACCTGTCTGACTATCACCGCTTTGTGCAAACACTGATAGCGGAAACAACAACACCAATACCCAATACATTATCCCTCTGCCAGCATTATCGCAACGTCTTTGCTTCGTTGTCCTACCTGTCTTGCATAATTAGAATCTAATAATTCTGTGCCAGCTAACTCAAACAAACCTTGCTCGATGTAGCCAATGGTTTTTTTAAACTTACAAAACGTAGATAGGCCCATGTTAAAAACAAGGTTAACAACAGCTTCTTTTCGCCTGCTAGACAAGCCATCAAACCAATCAAATGTTGTTCGGCATTGTGATTCTACGTTTGCGATGTCGTTTTCAAGCAAGTACATAGCTTCATTTTCGCTAATACCTACCTCTTGAATGTTCCTACCCACACCAATAGTTAGCTTGTCTGCACTACAATGGTAAGGTTTTAATTCTAAACCCTCATGGACCACTAACTGTTTTTTTAATCGCTCATAATCCATTAATAATTTCCTTTCCAAACTCGGAGTTTGTCAAACTCACCAGATAATAATTTTTTGCGTAAAACTTCTTTTCTTGCTTCTGTGTCGTGTGGCTGCAACCCTGCATCTTTGCACCACTCTTCTATAAGATACATTGGTACTCTACCGACAAATTTACTATCACCAAAATTTTCTTTACCCATATCTTTAGCAAGTTTGTTTTGCTCTATTATGGGAGCTACATCAAATGTGCGGTTAATGGTTATTTTATCTTCATTATGGTCATATTTAATTTTTTCTTTCATTCTTTTCTCCATAAAGGAAAGGGGGCAAATGCCCCCCTGCCTGTTTAAAACCAACTAACAACTTATGTAGTTGTGTTGTCAAAAATACCGCCACTAGAGGCTTCATTTTTAGCACACAAAGTTAGCTCAGTTAACACTTGACGCTTAGTAGCATCGCCTGTTTTTGCCAATTCAGTGCTTGTAGTTGGTCGTAGCTCATGGATAGCCCACATATCATTTTGCAATATGTAAACGTCACGACCACGAATTTCACGACTAGGTACAAACTCAACCGTACCCCAAGGCGTTACATATACATCAAGTGATTTAATAACTTTCTGATCACCTGCCTGTACTTGTGAACGCTGGTTGTTGTTACCAACAAAGTTTAACGCTTGATTCATTTGGAATGGAGACAAATAACAGCGATCAGGATTACCACCTGATGTCCATATTTTTTCCATAACATCGTCAAACTTGATACTCGCTTGTGCAGCTGAACCATCGCCATCAAAGGCTGTTGGTGTACCGTCATCATTACGAGGATCAGTTAAGATAGTTGTTGGATCAGAACCACCATTGCCATTTTGTTTATTGGTGTTGGTTTTGATAATTGCACCTAAACCAGCCATTTGTCTTGGGACACTAGATGTGCCGACAATACGCTCATGATTAGAAAATAATGTTTTTTCTATATCAAGTTTTTGCTCTCTTGCTACCTTGAGCATTTGGTACGCCATTTCTTCTTTACGGCCAGCAGCAGTTACAGCTGAGGCTGTGTCAGAAACAATAACCGCATTTTTGAAAATCTGCGTGTAATTGCCTAAACGTACAGATGCAGTAGGGTCTTCAAAAGCAGTTTCATCACCATCAATGTGATAGTTTGTGTCTACCGCAGATCGCAAAGTGTCAGTCTGCCACTCATAGTAAGTGCTGGTTGCTTTGGCTTTTTTACAAGCCGATAGAAAAGGCGTGTCATCAGGCGTTATATTATAAATAATGTCTGATAAGTCTTCTCGGATTCCTTTCATATCGTAGGAATCATACGTGTTAGATACCTGTGTCATTTTAAATTACCTCAATTATTAAGTAGTAAAGCTAAAGCGTCATCGACGCTGCCAGATTGTTTAAGTCTCTCACGTTGCTTTTTCTGGGCAATTTTCTTAGCACCTTGCTTTTTAGAACCTGCTTTAACAGTACGCTTTCTGCTTTTAGGCTTGGCTCTTTCAGCAGCTTTTTCAGTACCGTTGACAATGTCTTGATACCTAGCTGCATCCATTAAGACTCTCAATGCTCTATGGTCCATAACGCCAGAGATTTCTTCTGGTGAATAGCCATAAATATCTGCACCTGTTTTGACTAGTTTTTCTCTAATCTTGGGTACAGCATTTTCGTCTGCCATTTCTGGAATCGCTTTTCTAAGAGAATCCAGCTCTTGCCTTACATAAGCCTGTTGTGCAGCTTGTTGTGCCTGAGATTGTTGTTGTGTTACTAACTCTAATTTTTGCATTTCTTGTTGATACTCAGCTTGAGCATCATCAAATTGCAATTTAGCGTTCATGTACCCTATCGGGTCAGTATCAAACAACTCCTTAGACGGTGGCTGCGGTGCAACAGGAGCATTACCGTTTCTTGCCTGTTCATAAAGTTGTGCTATTGCTTGCCTTTCTTGCAACAGGGCATTGTAGATAGTCTCTGCTTCTTTCTTTGCAGCGGCTGTCTCCTGCATACCCTTTTGGATGTACTTTTGACCACTGTAGCTTTGCTTCAATTCATCAAGGCTTACAACCTCGTTCTTGCCGTCTACTTTAACGGTGAACGTCGATTGCTCTTGTGATTCTGCATCGTCTTCGTCTTCGTCATCCTCGGATTCTTCCTGCTCCTCATCCTCACTTTCCTCTTCATCCTCAGATTCAGATTCTTCAGTTTCGGGCTCTGGCTCTGCCTCAGTTTCTTCTTCCTGCACTGTATCGTCTAGGGTAGCTTCTACAGCTTCTTCAGATTCAGGCTGCTCAGGTTCTGTGAGTAGTGCCTCGACAGCACCTTCCAACGTGCCATCAAATGTTGCTTCAGAATTAGTCGTTGCCATAACGGTACTAATCTCCTTGTCGTTTGTCGAACATTACCTCGTCTGTTAACACAGTGTTGAAATATTGATCGATCTTGTTTAACGCACAGATTATATCATGTGCTTCTTTAATAGTCTCCATAGAAGACTGCTCGTTAGTGAAGATCATTATTTGATCATCTCTAATGCTTTGTAAGGCTTCCTTTAATAGGGGATCGCCTAATAATTGTTTTACTCGACTAGCCTTGTCTTTTATATTCAAAATCTACCGCCAGTTACAGCTTGAGCAGGTGTTTGGTCAGGGTATCTGGCCTCTGCCTGTGCAGCCTTAATTTTAGCTACATCTACATCTGCACCATACCTTGCCAGCAACTCGGCAGCATCAACTAGCAAATCTTGGTCCATCTGATCGCGTTTGCGGTCATCTTCTGCAATAGCTTTTTGTGCGTCTATCTGCAGCTTCAACATATCAGTCTGTGCTTTGGTTTGTGCCTTCACAGTCTCTGATTGTAATATAGCCTGTGGCTGCGTCAACTGGTCTTCTTGGCCTGCACGTTGCTCTTCCATAGCCATTATTTGCTGCTCAATCTGTGGATTCATGGCTTTAAAGTAACGCTCAGTGTCTTTTACACCATTCATTTTAAGCATATCTGACAAACTATTACGGACCTCTGTCATACCAACCAAGCCGTTTTGCGGTCCAAATGATTGGAATATCTGCATCTGCACTTGTAATGCCTGCTGTACGGCTGCTAAACGCTGGTCATGCATTCCTGTGCCTAAACCTACCTTGACACTAACCGCCATTTGTCTGTCCCAAGAGCGCGGGTCTACAGGCTCGTATGTGCCTTCAGACATTAGCATCATTTCTTCTCGGTCGCAGTTTTCAATATAGATAGCTAACATTAACCTAAATAGCTGCGTCATGCCGCCTTCAGCTAAGTTTCTGGCCATAATTTCAATGTGATTGGCTGATCCCTGCATTGCAGCCATAACCGCTGTAGCAGTGTTAGCTTGTAATGCGTCAGGATTCATACCTTGTGAAGTCTTGTTTATGCCTGTTTTTGACTCGATGGCTTGATCATAATATTGGATAGCCGATAGGGTCTGTCCTGCAACAAACGGCACAGCAAGTGGTTTGACAGCGTTAGGCTGTGCTACACGAACAATACCACCGATTTCGTTATTTAGGACATCTTCGACATTGACCTGACCATCTAGGATTTCTGTTCTTGGCGTGTTTACCAATGCAACATTATTCAATACGCCACGCAGCAATGCAGTAGCAGCGTCTTGGTCCTCGCAAATAAGATCAGATATAGACTTACCATAAAATGTATGCGGCTCTGGGTCAGTCTCAAACACAGCAAATGGCAAATCATTCCATCGCTCTGAATCTAGTAATTTAAAGTTATCGCCTGCCAGAGTAATTCTATGCAGCTGCGGTACGCCTGTGCCTTCTACATCCATTTTCATGTAGCATTCTGTAAGCATTACCTTACGCATAGATACATCTAATTCTGAACCATCCTCAAATATATCAGTGTAGCCATTACGCTCAAATGACTCTTCAGTAGCCATTAAAGTGTGATTAGAAGTGTCGCCTAAGTCATGTATATCTTCGTAGTCATAACCCATAGCCAACAAATCACCGATCCTGACATCTGTGACATGAGCCACACAGTAAGCATCTTCTAAACTTGTCGCATTGGCATCAACATAAAACTCTTCAGGCGGTACACTTTCAACTTTAACCTTACCTGTTGTTTTGCGTCGTATTAGTTTAAGGTCGTGTTTGGTAGCCTCAATCTCAATACCTTGTTCGTCTAATTCTATATTTGTTTCTGAAACGTGCTCTAGGATTTCTACATCATCATCATTAACTAACGCAGTAAACTCCATATCAGATAAGTTGCTAAAATTGTAAGTGTTAACATTTTCTACGTCGTCAAAATAAACTTTAGCAATCCCTACTTTTTTTAATAACGCATCTTGAAAGACATCGTACAAAACTTTGTAGCCATTGTTTTCTTCAAACTTAGCATTAATATAGGTAGTAGCTTGCTGTGAAAATTTAACTTCTCTGTCGTTTCTGGGTACAAACTCTACGGTCTTGTCTGATTGTAAAAACACACGCATAAGGCTAGGCATAATGCCTCGGATGGTGTCACGCACCTTAGTGGCGACTACAGTAGATAAGCCTTCTTCTTCGCCTATATCAACCTTGCCATCGTAGTATCGCTGGGCCTTAATCCTGTCAAAGCTAACTTCAGCCTCAACGAAGCTCATAGCGTCTTCTACTGCCTGCCTAGCAATAATCTCAATATCGTCTTTATCTAATGGCTTAATCTCTTCCATATTAGTTTCCTGTAGCTAACTGACTAGATTGCTGACTTGCTGGCCTAGTCGCTAATTTTGCAATATTATCTGCTATTTGTGAAATTCTTCTAAGAACCGCACCAGACATAGTTTTATCTTTTAATACTTGCTCAACTAACTCTGGGCTTTCCGAGTATAGTATTTCTATTACTCTAGACATTTGTTTTTCGTTTAATCCTAATTGCGGTAGATTGTTCATTGCAATTCTAGCAAGTGCAGGAAGATTACCACTTAAGCCATACATCGCATCTTCAGCTGACATTCGCATACCACGCTTTTGAGCTTCTGCAAATAAACCTTGTGTTGATGTTCCTGCTCTTGGTTGTATAAATTTATCTTGACTAATAGCGTCAGCAGCAATACCAACATCATCTAGTGCCTTTCTACCTTGCTGTGTGGCAGGTAATATAACTCTTAATGCAGCACCTATTTGCTTATCTTCCTGTGCTAAATTTTCTAGTGTAGTACCTAGTCTTCTTGCTCTGTTATTTATTGATGCCATTGCACCAGCCCTGAATGCATCTAATCCTTCTGCTGACATCTTACTCATCATAACTTCTAACTCATCAACATTCATAGTTAATGCTTTACGTTTACCTTCGTCGAACGCTTCGTTTGCAGCCATGCGAGATGCATAATCTGACCTTACGTTTGCTAAGTCTGGCGACGAATCATCTATCGATCTTCTCAAGCCTCTTTCCATGTCGCCTGTAAGCTCACCAAATTCACCTCTTACATTACCGCCCATCGGACTAAACGCATCTTTAGATTGGCTTTGTAAAGCTCTTCTAACGCTTTCTGCATCTTGTAATGTTGGCTTTCTTGCAAACTCTATAGCACCATCATCTAACTCTTTGAACAAAGGCACAATGTTTCTAGCCTGATATATTTCGTTTAAGTTTGCTCTAACAGCAGGTATTCTTTGTATAATATTCATGAGCTGCTCAACACCTTCTTGGTTAAGCTCATCACCGCCTGCAAAAATTCTTTTGTATTCGTCACTTTGTTCTCTTTTTAAGGCGTCTTGGGTTTGACCTTGTGCCCTAATAATATTTGGATCGTCAACCTCTGGAGCTAATGCATCACGCATAGATTGGTTTGCAGTTGTCCTTGTTGCGTCTGCCCTAGCACCACTTCTACCTAATATTAATGCTGCATTTTCACCGCCTTCGTTAACCATAGATTTTATAGCTACACCGAGAGTTTTGTTATCAGCAATTATTTTACCGCTTGCAACATCCTCTATTACTTCATCTACACTTTTACCTGTCATTTCTACAAGCCTCATTAACTCAGCCTGCACTGCACTGTCTGCTTTTGTGCCGAACTTGTTTCTAACAAAATTCACAAGTGGACCTGCTAGTTTGCTTGCAGTATAAGGTAAAAGAGATACGCCTGTACCAACCGCTGTTCCAAATGATGTGCCAACACCTGTATCTGCTGCCATTTCACCTGATAGCAAGTCAGCATCAGAATATCCTACCGATGATATTGCCGCCTGTGGTGCTATAACCTTAGCTGCATCTAATGCCCTTTTGCCTATACCAGCTGTTCTTGCTGTCGTTGCAGTTGTAGCAACTCCACCACCAACACCAGTAAACATGGCCACCGCTGTAGGTGCAATAGCACCAATAACTTCTGCTGATATAGCTTCTGCTGGAAATGCCTCTTGGTATTCTTTTAAATCTTTTCTAATTTGATCTCGTATTACTTCGTAGGTTTTGCCACCAAATCTTTCAGGCACAGCTGATCGTATAGCCGCTTCTATCTCATCGCCAAAACCAAACGTAAGCCCTTGTACAAATGATCTGCCTTTTTGCTTTTTAACAGGCTCTTCGTCTTTTACAACAACTTCACCATTACCTAAATCTGCATTTATTGGTTGGTTATTGGCTATGCTTTCTAAAAATTGTTTTTGAGCTTCATTCATTGTTGTTTACCTAAAGCAATATATTCTTCACGCTGCTCAATGTTCATGTTATCCCACACAAGCCTGTCAACATCAAGATCAGACGACCACTCTGACGCCCTGTGCCTGTCTATTTGCTCTTGCTGGTAATCTGCAAACTTTTTCAAACCTGATCCACCTAATAACATCCTTGCATCGCTTAAAAGCTGATCCCTTAATTTTGTTTGTGCAGCAACTTTGCGTGAAACAAAATCTTGTAATTCTTGACCTTTCAAGTTTTGATCAAAGCCTGTAGATAACGCTAGGCGTAATTCTGTTGCACTTAATGCACCAAAGGTAGCTGAGTTTATTATGTTAATACCCATCTTGTTAGCTATTTGCCTTAACTCAACAGTGTTAGCATCTGCAAACGGCAAATATTTAGTAATAAAGCCTGTTTTTGCACCTTCATCTGCAAGATATCCAATCTGCCTATAATTAGCTATTTGTTCGTTAACAATGCCAAATTGCTTGAACAGCTCCTCACCTCTTTCAAAGCCAGATTTTTGATCGGCTTCAACCCCTAACTCTTCTATGCGTAATTCTGATTTTTGTTTTTCAGTTAATCCTTCTGATCCAGTTATATTGACTCTTTTAAACCGCTGTCCTTCTGGTGCATTTGGATTGTATTCTACCGTAAACATACCACCAGTTTCTTGATCTATTTGTATTGAACCTATAGGTTTCGGTGCAAAGTTAGTTCCTGCCTGTTGAGTAGTGAATGTTTTTAAAACTTCTTGTGCCATTGTAGGGTTTGTTTCTACAATACCTGCTAATTTGTCTTGGCCTTGATTTCTCAAATATTGGGCCGTCTGGTTGGCTTGTTGCATTTGCCGCTGGTTTTTTTGCATGGCTGCATAACGCTGCTGCAACGCTGGGCTAGGGTTTGAAGTCATACTGTCAAACGCAGTAGCTAGGCCAGTGAGCACGACAGGATCAGTAAGTTTTTCACCTAATTTTTTAAATATACCCTTTTTTTCTTGTGGGGGTGGGGGTGGGGGTGGCGTTCTTCCGTCTTGGCTGTTTTTTGCTTGCAGCATCATCTGCATTTGTCGATATTGATCAGG
>MDTB01146914.1_pt1 | contig 10448 bp, 7 predicted proteins | sample 811161 | NCBI WGS metagenome assembly MDTB01 (sample SAMN05326650, study PRJNA326480) | marine metagenome | isolation source: seawater | place: Mediterranean Sea | collected 2009
ATTCCCCGAAATATCGACTTGGTGAGATACAACCATTCAGTTGCTTAACATCATCCCTGAGTAGTTTCCACGCTTGTTCCCTGTATTCAGGCAGAAGAGAATCGAGAAAGGAATCTTCACCCTGTAGGAATCCATAAACCGGAATTTCTAATTCTCTACGCAATACCTTACCAATCCCGGCTAGCATGATGGTGGAGAGAAGAATCACATCGGGTTTTCCATGAGTATGAAACCAGTCCACCACTTTGCGCACCTCTTTAACTAGGGGTCCATCTTCGCCCCGAAAAGTGGAAAGCGTAATTTCACCCAAATCTTTACTGGAGGTCATTCCGCTTTTGGCCGCGGCTTTTTTTAACAGCCATTTGCTGTCCAATGCCTTGTCCATCCAGGCAGGGGTATGGCGAAAGAGAGCGAACTTATGCTGTAAATAAACATTAATTCCTCCAAAGAACATAGGTAACTCTTCAGAAGCGGGTTCCTCATCCAAGAAATGAGGCAGGTAAGTGGGAAGCATGGTCACCTCATGTCCCGCATTCATTAAACTACGGGCAAGCGAGTTATCCCGCATGCATACGCCGCAGTAATAATTCCCCGTCCCCGGAGTAAGGAAAGCGAGCTTCACGAGGAAGCAGTCGTCAATCCATGTTCAATGGGTTCCGGCAGATCGGCAAGGTCGGACATGGCATCAAAAAGTTCCCGGAATTCATTGTCATCCACATTCCCGATCAAACAATCTGTGAGAGCGGCCCGTAAATGATCTCCCCTCTTGGCAATATCTCCAAAACTAAAATCTTTGTCGTAAAATGCGTAGACAATTTTTCTCATCGTCTCGATGGAGGATTGCATGCGTTTTCCGTATCGATCAAAACTTTTTGCGGAAAGATCACCGGCTTTCAAAGCCAAATCTATTTCATCGGCAAGCATAACGCCACTTTTCAGGGCCAGAAAAACACCCGAAGAAAACACGGGGTCCAAAAACCCGAGGGCATCTCCGGCTAAAACAAGACCTTCGCTGGCACAGTAACGATTGCGGTAAGAATACTCTCCGGTTATTCGGTATTCCCCGGTTTGCTCGGCTTCAGCTAAATGTTCCTTAATCCACTCATTATTGAGTACTTCGCGCTGAAAGATTTCCTCATGATCTTTGGTCGAGCCGTTGAACAGGTAATCCCGTTCCGCCACAATTCCCACACTGACCATATCTCCGCTTAATGGAATATACCAAAACCAACCCTTGTTGGGAAGGTAAGCAACCGTGGTTGCCCCCTCATCCAATCCGGGATCGCGCTTTGCTCCCTTAAAATATGTCCACAAGGCAATTTTTTTGAGTTCCGGATCACGAACCATCCATTTTTGCTTGTGTGCGGCGAAGCAGTCCCGCCCCGAGGCGTCGACCACAATGGGTGCATGAAGGTCAAGACTTCCCATCTCCTCAGACTCCACCGTAATACCCTCCACGCGGTCTCCGGATTTAATCAATTTCTTGGCTTTCGTTTCCTCCATCACCGTGGCACCGTTGGAACGGGCTTTGTCCAAAATCATTTTATCAAATTCAGAACGCCAAACCTGCCAGGTAGTGGAGGATGGATGATCAAAGTGCTGGAAAAAATAAAAAGGCTGGGACAGGAAACCATCCTGGCGAACGAATTGAACACAGTACTTTCGGGGGTTCGCCGATTCCATCAGGGTATCGATCAATCCCAAACGCTCCAGAGGAAAGTAACAAAAAGGCATAAGCGATTCCCCGACATGGTAACGTGGAAATTTTTCTTTTTCCACGACCAATACATCGTGGCCTTTTTCTGCTAACAAAGCAGCGGTGGAAGAACCAGCAGGTCCTCCCCCAACTACAATTGCATCATAATTTTTTTTCAGGGATATCATGATAAGTTTTATTCAAGTCAGATTTACTATTTTTACAAACAAAGAATCGTTCTAAAGGGAAGGTAAAATTTCCACAATGTGAGCAATTGGGTCGCCGTTGTAGGAAGAAATCTCATTGCTTCTTCCGTATAAATAATCCGCCTCCACCGAGCCAAACGCATCAATAATGGCATCATCTGGAACGACTTTCAAAAATGCCCTGGGAGCACTTGAGTATGGAATACGGGCCTCATTCAATATCCCACCTAAGGGCATCTTGCCTTCAATCACCAAGTCCTTCTGCTCAGCCTCTAAATTTTTCAATATTATTTCAATTGCACCATATTCTACGGCTTTTGGGTTTTCTACAGTCTCAAGCACAACTTCTCGAAAATAAGACTTTCCATCATTCGAAGAACTTAGCTTTCTAACCTTAATACTGTCTTCATGAAAGGACTCCAGACGGGATGTCATATCGCCTTCATGAACCAAAAGCGAAAAATAAGGTTCCGGAATTTCACTGGGCTCCACCTTATGATATACCAATTTCGGAATTCCCCGGAACCTTCGAATTAAACTGAGGGGATAAAGGGGCTCAGGGGAGATCTGTGATAAGTCGGCCATTATTAAAAACTACACATAGCGGGCATCTCTGTGCTCGGGCAGAAAAAATCCCTGCAACATCGAATCAATTCGTAACAGTGCGTCCCGGGAAAGAACCAGATAATCTCCTTCTTCCCTGAGATCACCCCTTTCTTTCCATTGGGTAAGAATTGGGGCGTACCTCTCCGAAATAGAAATGCCAAATTTCTTAAGGAAATAATTATTATTCACCCGGCCAAGTTTCCATTGTAAAATGAGTTCCCGTATAAAACGTTCCTCCTCAGTGGTCATCAATGCCCTTCGCACCGGAGCCTTTCCTGCCTCCACGGAATCACAGTAACTGTCAATATTAGTCAAATTTTGATAATGAATTCCCCCCAAATGCCCAAAGGAGGAAACGCCCACGCCAACCATGTCCGCTCCCGCCCACAACCGGTCACGATAGATAAATTTGGTTGAGTCCGGATTTTTAACTGCGGTGTATGCACTGGTCACTGTGTATCCAGCCTCTTCCAATTTTGCATAAGCTTCCGATACCCAGCGGCGCTTGGTTGGCCAGTCCGCCACGGGGGCGGATAATTTTCCCTCTTCCTTCATGGTTTTGAAAATCCCGGTGTTAAAAGGAACTTCCATTTGATAAATCGTCACGCAATCCGGAGACAAATCCACCACCCGTTCCACGCATTCAGTCCAATTCTCATCGGTTTCCTCAAGCATGCCCGCAATTAAATCGATATTGATATTGTCAAACCCAAGCCCCCGGGCGAATTCATAAGCACTGAAAACCTCCTTGGATCGGTGAGCTCGGCCATTGGTCTGTAAAATATGATCGTTAAAATTTTCCACTCCCAAACTTAAACGAGTCACTCCGAATTGTTTAATCACTTCAAGTTTCTTTTCCGAAAGCGTACCCGGTTCACATTCAAAAGTTACCTCCTCCGCTTCATCCCACGGTAAAATTTTCTTCATTTCATCCGTCAATTCAATCAGTTGCTTCGCTGATAAATAAGACGGTGTTCCCCCTCCAAAATAAACAAATTTTGGTTTGCGTCCTTTAAAATAAGGCTTGTCCGCGTAGGATTTTAATTCCTCCATGGTGGCGGAAAGGTATCTCCGTATATCATTCGAGTTTTTATCGGTGTATACTTTGAAGTAACAGAAGTGACAACGCTTCCGGCAAAAAGGAACATGATAATAAACCCCCAGGGGCGCATTTCCGGGCGAAGGACTGTTGATCAGACTGCTAACGCAGGGAACATCCTCGTCATTCCAGAAAGAAAAGGGTGGATAATTGGAAACAAAATAATTTCCCGCCTTGGTTTCATCCTCAGTCTGGTAATCGGGTTTGATGAAAGTGGATTCAGTCATTTTCCTGTTTCTGAAATGAATGAATAAATATTCCCGTCTTCACAACTCACCAAAATTCTTCCATCCAGTACGGCAGGGGTGGATGAAATCGGCTCACCCACTTCGTACGATGCGACTTCTTTCCCATCCTTCAATGTGAGGATATAAAGTTTACCGTCCATCGAGCCAAAGATCACCTTTTCATGAGCAACCACAGGAGAACTGTCAATTCGTCCGCGGGCAGAAAAACGCCAGTCCTGCTTTCCGGAAATACGGTTGATACAATGTAACCCCTTGTCCCTTCCCCCTATCAGCACATGAGTCGAAGTAACTGCGGGAGAGGAGAAGTAGGGAAAGTTTTTCTGTCGGTAATTCCACGCAATCTCCCCGGACTCCAAGTCAAACGCCATCACTGCCCGGTCCATGTTACCCACATATCCGATCCCCTCCGAAACTGAAACCGATGCGGCAATAGGAGCTTCCACTTCGACGGAACGGATCAGTTTTCCATCTTCCAATCCGACCACATACAAAACGGAATCACATCCACCAAAAACAACAAATTTATCATCATAAATCGTCGGCACTCCGTTGACATAATTTTGAGTTTCAAATGTCCAAACCATTTTGCCCGTCTTGGCGGATATGCAGTGCACAAAATTGTCGTAACTTCCCACCACTAAAACGGAATCGTTGGATTTCGGACGGACCGCCTGATTGGCAGCTCCCATAATTTCTCCATTTGTTTCGTATTTCCAAATTAATTCTCCTTTTTCTTGATTCAAGGCATAAAGAAATCCATCCGTTGAACCGACATACAGCACGCCGTTGTGAACGAGTGGAGGGGCGTCAATTCCAAGGCTTGTTTTGTAGCGCCAAACTTCCTTGCCGTTTTCAATAGAAATCGCGAATACAATCCCGGTTTCAGAGCCAACGAAAGCAGTTCCTCCCGAAACCACAACTGATGATTTCAAATACTCTCCTGTATTAAATTCCCAATCGAGTGTGAGGCTTTCACCAATTCTTCCCTGGGAAATACCCTTCAAGTCCTGTCCCCCCCGATGGGCTGGCCATTCTTTTCCAGCTTTTTCTTCCGCGGCAGAAAGCGAGAGTACCCATCCGAGGAAAACTATCGGTAAAATCAGAATATTCTTTCTCATCTTCATAACTAACTTGCCTGAATTGTTTGATTTTCGCAAGGAGAGGTCGAGTAAAGAATGGAGTAAAGGTTTTCAAAGTCTCGAAGGGTGACAGATCGCGGATTGAAATTAGCAGTCCACTGTTCGGAGGCGTCCTTGGCCAAAGACTGAACATCTGATTGGGCAAAACCGAATTCGTCGAGAGAGGACGGAAACTTGGCCAATTCCAAAATCCGGTTAACCCTATCTATTAAAAGCTGGGTGGCTTGTTGGTCAGGACTCGCCGGGGATGCGAGGCCTGCATTTCGGGACACATCCGCATAAATTGAGTTTGTCTTCGGATCAAGCGCATTAAACTTCATGATCCCGGGCAAAACCATGCCCACCGCCATACCATGCACCACTCCCCGACTGGCGGTTAATGGATTGGCCATTGAATGAGCAGCACCGAGCATACTTCTTTCAATAGCGGCACCGGCATGCGATGCACCCAGTAAAACCTTTCCCCTACTTTCAAGGTCATCCGGGTTTTCAAAAACGGATGGCAAATTTTCATGTATCAAATTAAACGCGAGCTGGGAGTGACGGATCGAGCTATCATTTCTCTTGGTGGTCACCGCAGATTCAAGGGCATGGGCCAATGCATCCACACCAGTGCATGCAGTCACCGCACTGGGGAGTGATAGGGTTAATTCAGGGTCTAAAATAGTGACCTGGGGTAAGGCTTTCTTATCCCCGCACGCCATTTTTTTATGAGTGTGATCCTCCGAAATCAAAGCAAATGACTGGCATTCACTTCCCGTACCGGCAGTGGTTGGAACGGCCAGCAAAGGAAGCATCGGATTATGGGTTTTATCGATACCCCAATAATCTGACATCTTCCCTCCATTACTGAGAATGAAATTACATCCTTTCGCAGTATCCATTGAACTGCCACCTCCCAGACCAATTATTAAATCGACTTGGGCCTTACTTGCCACTTGTACGCAGGCTTGCACACTCGATTCCGTGGGGTTCTCAATCGACCTGTCAAAAAGAGTGACATTCAGGTCGGACTGCTCAAGAAAAGCTTTCACTTTTTGGGGATGCCCAACCGTACTGAGTCCGGAATCGGTGACTAAAAGTACATTTTGTCCAAGCTCACCGGCAAGTATACCCACCTGATTAACCGTTCCTGCTCCAAATAAAACTTTTTGATTACCCTTTTCTCCGTTCGCAAAGAAAGAGTCTTCACCCTCATCACTCGCGAACTGATTTTTCATAAAGGCAGGAAAAAAGTTCCTGCTTACGCAGCCATTCCGATCGATCGGCGTTTGTAAAGGAATTCAAACATATTCCCTTCGTGTGGCTGATCCCAGGAAATTTTCATCGTGGATATTGGTCCGAGGTTTAATCTTTCAATATTAGATGCGGCAAGAAGTTGTTGGGTGAATTTTTTATCTTTTGTAATCGCCGAAACAACCAAGGTCGGTCCAATCGCGGACAGCATTTCTGACTGGGGCACTTCGACCACGCTGGCATAAGGGCAAAGAAACTCCCGATTGGAAAGCGGATGATCCATTGATTCACAATGAACAATGGTGGGCCGCAAGTAAGTGCCTCCTTCAGCCTTAACCAATCGCGCACCTTCCCGATGGGGTGCAGTGGTATCACAGGCCCCCTTTTCCAATAAGTCCGCGTCAATTGCACCGTCTATCCATTCCCCCATTTTTGGATTGGCAAATCCGGAAAGTACTGCACTGGGGTCGTCTACGGGAAGAGGGTTCAGCGAGCCCAGCCGTTTTCCAAGTGCCTCCGCAATCTCACGGGCATACTTTGGGACGATTACAGCCGATGCATTTACGCAGCTCCGTCCACCGTTGTCTGAGATGGAAGAAGCCATCACTTCAATAAAGTCAGGCCAATTTTCAATTTCATCCTCCCCGATCAGAATCTTGCTAAATCCAGGACCATGCACCTGAACGCCAGGGTCCCCAGCATATAAATCGGTGGTACTTTTATCCCCGAAAATCAGTGCCCGATTACAAAGGCGCAAAATATCGCCTGCCCCTTCATGGTCAGTCGGATAAAATCCAAACGCCTCGCGTGGACAGCCCGCTGCGATAAAAGCCTGGATTAAACGAAAAGGTGTCCAGGGCTCATCCCGACCGGGCTTCATTACAATAGGAATTTTCAGGGCGATGGAAGGAAGCCAGAGCGAATTGACCGCCGGTGAATTACTGGGCATGACCAGGCCAAGTGCGTCAGTGGTGGGATAAAAACAAACCGGGGATCCGGCCTGTTCTCCAAACCCCTTATCCAAAATCGCCGGATCAATTCCACGGGTCAGGCCGTTTAAAATTAATTCAACATGCGTCAGGGCGTAGTGAATTTTATCCATGTTTCTTTTCACCATCACATGGGGCAGTCCACTGGTGGAAGAAAGAGTTTCGAGATATTCCTGAGCGCTTTGCATTCTGCCGTCCTCACCCAAAGCAAGATCGCCGTTCAGAAATAATTCTCCGGCTTTGGCGCTGATATCAATTAATTCACGGGTGGTGAATTTTTCCAACGCGTCGCGGGCCTGTCCAATTTTTTGTAAATCCCGTCTGATAATCCCGGCGTTTACCTGACTCATCGTGGCTTTGACCGTACCGTCCCGGTAATCCTTCACTTCAGATTCGTTAAAACTGCGATACTCTTCACCAAGTCGCAGGCATGGTATGTGTGGTGTGCTCATCATAATTAATATACTCCTTCTACTATATTTTTTTCCATTGCTCCAAATGGACGAACTTCTGCAACTCCGTCCCAGGGGGCTTCGTCCCAAGGTTTTCTTCGCAACGCTTCATCCCGTTCCAGAAAACGGGGCATAAAAAATTCCTTGGTCAGTGTGGTCAGCTCCACACGCCCCCATGTGTCATATTCCACTTCATGATTTGATTCGGGATTGATTACCCGAAGAACAGCCCGGGGTTGTGGGGCATAATATGCAATCGAATAATCATTCTCCGGTCCAATGGGATGGTGCCTGGCCAGTCCCATTAATGTGTTGCCATAAGTGGGTACGAATCCAATTTGACCGCCTTCACACACTTCTTCGACCAAAAAACGGGCGTATTGTTTGTCCATCGTGGTACCTCCGCAAAAAACCCCTTTTATTCCCGCTTTGATAAGATCTTTTCTTTCCGCCAACGCCTCGAGCAATTTTGGCGTGGTGAATAATGCGCTCACGCTCCGGTGCTTCAGGATGGTCAGGGCCTGATCAATCGCATGATCCATGTAGGCCCGTGCCTGATCAAATTGTTTGCCTGCAATTAATCTCTTTACCCAGCGCGGATCCAAATCGACAAAGTAACATGAACATCCCCGTTCATTGGCAAGATGTTCAATCGCAAGCCGCAATCGACGTGGTCCGGTCGGGCCGACCATCATCCAGTAATGGTCGCGGGGAAAATGCTCATCCTTTAATGTTTTGGAAAATTCTGTGTAATCAATTCGGAAATCATCCCACCCTATTCTCTGCTTGGGCATACCCGTGGTTCCTCCGGTTTCGAATATGTTAAATGGTCTGCCCTTGTAAGCTTGAGGTACCCAGACTTCATTAGGTAAATCCCTCAACCACTCGTCCTGAAAGTGGGGGAATTTATTGCAAATGTCCTTGAAATTTCTGACCTCTTCCAATGGGTTCCAGTCCTGCTTGCTTGCCCAGTCGAGCCAGAACGGCGATCCCGTTTCAGGCGAGAAATGCCACTTTATAATTTCTACGACATGAGCATCCAGCTCCTCTGCGGCATGTTTAACTTTTTCTTCTATATTCATGAAAGTTCAATAAAAAAGGAATTGAGAAATTTACAATTTTTGGACCGGAGGGAAGAATTTCTGAAGAGTTTCCTCAGAAGGTGGCTTGGTCATAAGCGAAACAATAATCATCGCAAGTGCAGCGGCTCCAAAGCAAACTGCAGCCGGTATGATACCCGGCCCGATAACCATCTCCCCACCATACCCGGAAAGATGGAAAAAATAAACCCAGGTAACAAGGGCGGCCATAATGCTGGCAAATGCACCCTGCTTGGTTGCACGTTTCCAGTATAGTGCGGCAAAGACTACGGGGAACAGTGCGGAAAACCCACTGAAGCACCAAACCGCAAGATCGAATACATTCGCATTTTTGGCCCACATGGCCAAAGCATAGGTCAGAGCGACAATCACGACTATGAAAACCCGTGCGATCAGAATGACCTGTTTGTCGGAATACTTCTTTGAACCGGCACGATGAAGCACGATATCGTTGGTGAAAATAGTACCCAGACAAAGGAACTGGGAATCCAGGGAAGACATGATTGCGGCCAGTACTCCCGCAGTCAGTAATCCGGTAAGAACAGGATCTCCCACCAATAAATTAAGCATTGCGGATAAAACTGCCGGAGGTGGAATACCGGGTGGCAACACTCCGGATGCCCATGCACCCACCAAAACGCAGGGTACCCAGACCACCATAATACAAAGTGGATGGGCAATAACGGTGAGGCGGAATGCTTTTGCACTCTTGGCGGTCAGCCAATGTTGAAAAAGATGGGGAAACATGCCCACGCTTAAAGGTATAAAAAAGTAAGAAACAAAAGTAATGAAAGGAATTCCAAGTTCTCTTTCGAACGAGGAAATCTCCCCAGTTTTTGGATTCTTTTTCTTAAATTCAACTGCAACTGGTGTCCGGGAGAGATGGGGTTGCGTATCGGTTAAATTTGAACTTTCAGAATCTAAAACTTTACCAATGGGTTTGGGAGGATCGTTCTTCAATAATTCCCTTGCCTGCTTGTCAAATCGATAATCCTGAACAATCACCCCTTTTTCGTTGATTCGAGCGGGGACTTTCCCTGCCTGCTCGAGTCCCCCGAGGCCCTGAATAATGTAAACAAAGGCAACCACTCCCATAATCATGAAAACAATAGTCTGAAAAGTGTTTGCATAGGCTGCCCCCCGCGATCCGCCCAAAAAGACATAAGTCAGCACCACCATGGAAACAACCAATCCGGTTAACCAAGGAGGAATTCCCCCCAGCCACTGAGGGGCGGTTGGATTGGTGAAAATTTCAGAAAATGCTCCTGCGGTAACGGGCTCAATCGTTTTTCCCGCACCAATAATTCCAATCAGTAAATAAGGGATTACCAACAAAACCAAAATAGGGAAAAGTAAATAGCCCAACCGGTCGGATTCGAAACGGGCCCGGAAAAATTGTATCTGCGTGATGTATCCGTATTTTTTTCCGAATGCCCACAATCGGATGCCAATAAGAAAAAATATTCCCGCATGTACCAACCCGCTTATCGAGGCCATTAATCCGTAAGTTCCAATTCCCCGCTCAAAAGATTTCCCCGTAGATCCAACCAATGCAAATGCGGTCATGGTGGTGCCGAAGACACTCATCAATAACAAAAATGGTCCAATGCTGTGACTTGCTACGAAATAGTCCTTGCTTGTTCCCCTGAATAACCGACTACTAAAAAAGCCCAGTCC
>MDTB01190448.1_pt1 | contig 10448 bp, 9 predicted proteins | sample 811161 | NCBI WGS metagenome assembly MDTB01 (sample SAMN05326650, study PRJNA326480) | marine metagenome | isolation source: seawater | place: Mediterranean Sea | collected 2009
CCCTCAGGATGCCCAGCTACATGCAATCTCTTGAAGCCTGATTTATCAAATAAGCCTGATTCAATTAATTGCATCGAAGAATGATATTCTCCAACTTGCTTCGTTGTGCCTCCAGCTAATAAAAGCGCCTCATTAACCCCTGCTTCATTTTGATACATGGAAATCCAATCTTGAAGCGTACCTTGATCTTGGATTATCCTTGCTGGGAAATGGGGCATGACAGTAAAACCCTCATCGCTAAGCCTTTTGGCAGTTGCTACCATTGATGCAATATCTTCGCCTTCAATGTGAGCAACATAAACTCTCGTATGCTTGGGCAAGATATCCTTAAAACATTCAATCTTCGATGCTGTTCTAGGAAGGACCTCAATGGAGAAACCTGAAGTGAAATCTTTTAAATGTGTGTTAATAGTTTTTCCTCACAATGAATCGTACCCATAATTATAGGCATGTATTTTTGCCTTATTTTAATGCTTTAAATCTTTGAAAGTAAAATATTTTCTGTTTAATAATTTATTATAGATAATTGCAAATAGAACTATAAATAATGCTCCGGCCGCCACAGGAATTACAATAAAGCTTGCTCCTTTGGCACCCAGAATTGCAATAATGGGATTGGCTCCTGCTGGAGGATGAACGGTCTTAGTTGCCATCATTAAGAATATTGCTAACCCAACTCCGGCACCGACGCTCAGAGAGGAAAAACCAAATATTGCAAAAATAAAGACTCCAGAGAAAGCAGAAATTATATGACCAAATAAAACATTTTTTGGATGTGCTAACGGGCTTTCATGAACTGCCATCACCAAAACCATGCTAGCTCCAAATGGAGGTATTAACCATAAATTGCTTTCATCAATAGAATTTAAGACTGCAAGCACAGAAATACATACAAACGCTCCGATGGCAGAAATAAGATTATTTTTCATGCAAATAGCATCCTTTTTTCTACTTCTTAAATTTAGCTGCCTCTTCAGAACCCCCGGTTGCTGTACCTTTGGTATAAGAATGAGCTCCCATTCCAGCAAGATCACCATCCTGAACAATTAAATACTGATTCCTGATTTCCTCTTCATCAAAGAAGCACTCCAATATTTCTCTTACACCATCAGCGTATCTAGTTTGTGCAGATAATGAAGTGCCTGAAGTATGAGGAGTCATGCCATGATGTGGCATTGTTCTCCAAGCATGATCATTTGGCGCTGGTTGAGGGAACCAGACGTCGCCTGCATACCCACTTAATTGCCCTGACTCTAGAGCTCTAACAATTGCATCTTTATCACAGATTTTTCCTCTTGCTGTGTTAATTATGTAAGCACCAGGTTTACATTTGGCGATCAAGTCATCATTAAATAAATGCTCTGTTTCTGGATGAAGTGGGCAACTGATATTAATAACATCACAAGCAGCAACCAAAGATTCAACAGAATCATGATAGGTCAAATTTAACTCTGCCTCTTTATCTGCACTTAATCTATGTTTATCAAAGTAATGTAAATGAACATCGAATGGATGCATTTTTCTTAGCATGTCGTAGCCAATTCTACCTGCAGCAATGGTGCCTATATGCATGCCTTCAACATCATAAGAACGTTTTACCGCATCAGCGATATGCCAGCCTCCTTCATTCACTATCCTGTGTTGATTATGATAATCTCTAACCAAAGCCAGTATCATCATGACAATATGTTCTGCTACTGATCTAGAATTACAATAAGTAACCTCTACAACATCAACCTTGTGATCCATGGCAGCCTGCAAATCTACATGATCAGACCCAATACCTGCTGTAATAGCCATCTTCAAATTAGGCGCGCTTTCCATTCTTTTTCTTGTTAGATAGTAGGGCCAGAATGGTTGCGAAATTACAATATCAGCATCAACTAATTCTTTATCAGCAGTGCATCCATCAGCATCTTTATCCGAGGTGACAACTAATGTATGTCCCGCATCCTCTAAAAACTTTCTCAGGCCTAATTCACCAGATACACAACCCAAAAGCTCTCCTGGATTAAAATCTCTCCCTTTCGGACTAGGTAATGACATCCCATCAGGATATTTTTCAAGTTCTGGTAACTCCTTTTTTGGGTAGCTTGATGGCATTCCATCTTTTGGATCATCATATAAGACACATAATATTTTCATTTTTTTCTCCTCTTAAATTTTAATTTCTAAAATAAACCTTGTATTAATCCCTCATCATCAACATCAATATTTTCTGCAGCAGGCACTCTGGGCAACCCAGGCATAGTCATAACCTCACCACAAATAACAACAATAAATTCCGCGCCTGCAGAAAGGCGCACTTCCCTGATAGGTACATCATGACCAGACGGAGCCCCCATTAACAATGGGTCTGTAGAAAAGCTGTATTGAGTTTTTGCCATACATATTGGGTATTCACCAAACCCATCATCTTCTAGTTTCTGAAATTGATTCCTAACTTTTTTATCAGCAATAATGTCAGCAGCTCCATAGATGGTTTGGGCCACATATTTAGTTTTATCCCAAAGCGGTAGATTATCTTCGTACAAAGTTTTAAATTTAGCTAAGTTGGCATCTGCAATTTTTACAACTTCTTCGGCAAGGTCTGCTGCCCCTTCACCACCTTTTTCCCAATGAGAGGAAATTTTGCACTCGACATCAATGCCGTTACAAAAATTAATAATTGCAGCGTGCTCTTTTTCGGTATCAGTAATAAAGTCATTGATTGCAACTACAACAGGAACACCAAATTTTTGAATATTTTCGACATGCTTTGCAAGATTTTGACAGCCCTTGGTTACAGCATCTACATTCTCTGCGCCCAGATCATCTTTTTTGACGCCACCATGCATTTTTAATGCTTTAGTTGTAGCAACCAATACTACAGCATCTGGCTTTAAACCTGATTTTCTACATTTAATATCAAAAAATTTCTCAGCCCCAAGGTCTGCTCCAAATCCAGCTTCAGTTACTACATAATCTGCAAGTTTTAGAGCTGTTTTGGTTGCAATTACAGAGTTACAACCATGGGCAATATTAGCAAATGGACCGCCATGAACGAATGCAGGATTATTTTCAAGGGTTTGCACTAAGTTAGGTTGAAATGCATCCTGCAGCAAGGCAGTTATAGCCCCATCAGCTTTTAGTTGCTTTGCCCTGACTGGTTCATTTGATCTCGTATAACCTATTACTATATTGCCAATTCTTTTTTTCAAGTCATCAAGATCTGAAGCAAGACAAAACACAGCCATAATCTCAGAGGCAACAGTTATATCAAAGCCACTTTGTCTGGGAATACCGTTAGTAGTGCCGCCAAGACCGCATGTAATATCTCTTAATGATCGGTCATTCATATCAACCACTCGCTTCCAAGTAATCCTTCGCGGATCGATATTGAGCTGATTTTCCCAATGAATGTGATTGTCAATTAAAGCAGAAAGAAGATTGTGAGCTGCACCAATGGCATGAAAATCACCTGTAAAATGCAGATTAATTTCTGTCATGGGTATTACTTGAGCTAATCCACCTCCAGCAGCTCCGCCCTTCATGCCAAAACATGGACCTAAGCTTGGCTCTCTTAAACAAATCATAGCTTTCTTGCCAACATGGCAGAGCCCATCCACCAAACCAACACTCGTAGTAGTTTTTCCTTCACCAGCAGGAGTTGGTGAAATTGCAGTTACTAAAATTAATTTTCCATTTTCGCTATTTTTTAGCTTCTCATCAACGAGCGATAGATTAACCTTGGCCTTAAACTTGCCATAACGCTCTAGGTATTCATCCGCGATACCAATCTTAGAAGCAATTGATTCAATCGGGATAATCGCCGCTTCTCTAGCAATTTCTATATCTGTTTTCACGATAAATTCCATGCCTCCATATCAACGAATTGACTAACAAAACATTATTCAACTAATAATAGTTACACAAAAAACATTTCTATGCACTCTCTCTTTTATGTGATTAAAAAAGCAGAATTATAAAAGTGAAGAAATAATTTCTTGTATGAGGAAGCTAATTGTAAAATTAGCTAATTTTTATGATAAATTCATAATTATAAATGAACTTTTTTCAGAACTTACTTTCGTCAATAATGAAGCCGTCTCTGCTAAAGAGTAGCTACTTTCGCTCAAAAGATTTTGGCATTTTACATGATGATATATTCAAGGCATTGGAATCAGTCATGTCTAAAAGTGGTGAAGTGTCCTCTTTGGTATTTGCAGAACACCTTTCAAATTTAATTGAAGAGTTGAATGACAAAGAGTTTATTCAATTCTTTGATGCGATTTTAGAAAAATATGACATTGACAGCCAGGCACTGCTAAAGGCCACTAATGAATATACTAAAAATAAAACTCAAAATAACCTAGAGATCATATCTCAACTTTCCGAACCACGATGGAGAGAACTCTTTAGAAGATTAAACACTATATCTGAAGGCACTTTAAAGCTTGTTCGCTTAAGAGAAAGAATAAGGTCTCTTAAAAAAGAAAGTCCAAACTTACAATTTTTTGACAGAAGCCTTTTGATATTATTTAAGTATTGGTTCAATCCATCATTTCTGGTTTTAGAAAGTATAGACTGGACAACCCCTGCAAATATACTAGAAAAGATAATTGCTTATGAGGCGGTACATGAAATAAATTCATGGGATGATCTGAGAGCGCGATTAGCCCCAAAAGACAGAAAATGTTTTGCTTTTTTTCATCCCTTAATGCCCAATGAGCCTCTAATCTTTGTTGAGGTTGCTCTCACCAGTAATGTTCCAGAATCAATTAATGAAGTGATAAAAATTGATAGGGCAATCACTCTTGATGAGGATATTAATACAGCGGTTTTCTACTCTATATCTAATTGCCAAGAGGGTCTATCAGGTATTTCTTTCGGCAATTTCTTAATTAAAAATGTAGCTCATAAACTTAAACAAGAAAATGAAGGCTTGAATAGATTTGTCACACTTTCCCCTGCTCCTAGCTTTACAGGATGGCTAACAGAAAAATCTATAAATGAAAATATGGATGAAGACCTTCTGCTTAAGCAAGCTTTAATTTATCTTACAGATTCTGACAGAGAGGATGGCCTGCCCAATGACCCTGTAGCTAAATTTCATCTAGGCAATGGGGCGATTTTAGAAAAGGTAAATTTAAATGCTGATTTATCTGCAAAAGGAATCAAACAATCAAAAGGCGTCATGGTGAATTATCTCTATAACCTCGATACATTAGAGGAAAATCATGAATTATTTTTTAAAACTAAAACAGTACAGCAATCAGCAACAATTAAAGCTCTTAGAAAAAAACTCCAAATTCACTAACCATATTTAGTCATTGAAATTTGCAAAAATATAGAAAGATTGAAACTACTTCTACTCAAGTTAATCAATTTTATAACTTAAAAAACAGTATTCTGCTTTTAACATCGATTTGTGTGATGTTTGCTTGCTCTCAAGTGAATGATCATCCTCAAACAAGGCAAGTGGAACATTATGATGAATATCATGGTCTAAAGGTGCTTGATGCATACAGATGGCTCGAAAACTTCACCAGTGATGAAGTAAAAGCATGGGTTGATATGCAAAATAAATATACCCAGTCTTTTTTAAGCAATGATTTCAGGGATGAGATCAAAAAAGATTTAGAGTCAATATGGACTAGTGAATATTTAAGTACGCCCTTTGTTGTTAAAAATAAAACTTTTTTTTATTTTAATAACGGTCATTGGCAACAAAACAAGCTGCTGGTTAAAGACTGTGATTCATGCAAAGAAAGAGTGCTAATTGATCCAAATTTATTTTCAGATGATGGTACGGTTGCTATGTCGACTGCCAGTGTGAGTCCGGATAGTAATTGGCTTGCATTTTCTATCTCTGATGGAGGATCGGATTGGAGAACCTGGAAAATAATGAATATTAATTCAGGTGAAGTGATGGATGAAGAGCTGAATTGGTCAAAATTTTCTTCAGCCGAGTGGTCACCAGATTCGAAAGGATTCTTTTATAAAAAATACCCTCGGCCAGATGGAGAGGAGCTAGCCGCAATTAATGGAAGCCCTAAACTTTTATATCACCTAGTGGGATCTTCTCAAAAAGAGGATGAGATTATAATAGAGAACAAAGATGACCCATTGCTCTCATGGTCGTTGACTATTTCAGATGATGGAAAATATAAGATTTTATACACCTCTAAAGGCACTGATGAAAGGAATTTAATCTCCATAGCTAAGTATGAAGATCAAGAGCTAATACCAATAGTCGACCAATTTATTGCAAGCTACTCTTTCATTGATAGCAGTGAAAACTATTTATGGTTTTTGACTGATCATATGGCACCAAATGGAAAAGTGGTTCTTCTGGATTTTAATGATTTAGAAGCAGGTTTTCAGGAAGTGATACCTGAGGGGAAAAACGCCATCAGCAGCATCAACATGATCAATGGAAACTTTGTGATTAATTTTCTTAACAATACCTTTTCAGATGTTCGATATTTCAATGCCTCTGGGTCTTTATATGGCTCACTGCAGATGCCTACTGAGGGAACAATTTCAGGGCTTGAAGGCAAAAGAGAAGATACATCCTCATACTTTAGCTTCACAAATTTTATTCAGCCTTCGCAAATATTTAAATTAGATTTCAAGACTAACGCTTATGAAAAATTTTGGGAGGAAGAGTTAAATAATTTTGATAATGATGCTTACGAAGCAAGTGTAGTTTCCTATCCCTCACAAGATGGAACTCTGATTCCTCTTCATGTTGTCCATAAAAAAGATTTGTTGATTGACAGCTCTTCACCAGTTTTACTATATGGATATGGTGGTTTTAATATTGCATTGCTGCCAAGATTTTCGAAAAGATATCTTGCTTGGATGAATCAAGGTGGAGTATTTGCTCTTGCAAATCTAAGAGGAGGATCAGAATTTGGAAGCAAGTGGCATGAGCAAGGCATGCTTTTAAATAAACAAAATGTATTCGATGATTTCGCATATGCTGCAAAGTTCTTACACAGCAAAGACATTGGTTCGCCTAAATCGACAGTAATTCAAGGACGTTCAAATGGCGGCCTCTTAGTTGGCGCTACCATGCTTCAAAATCCTGAATTGTTTGGATTTGCGATTCCGCAAGTGGGAGTTATGGATATGCTACGCTTTAATAAATTCACAATTGGTTGGGGCTGGGAGTCAGATTATGGCTCGCCTGAAGATCTAAGCCATTTCGAAAATTTATATTCTTATTCTCCTTATCATAATATCAAGCAAGGCGTTTGCTATCCTCCCACCTTGATAACCACATCTGATAGAGATGATAGAGTCGTGCCAGCCCATTCCTATAAATTTGCTGCAAAGTTGCAAAAACTTCAGGGATGCGAAAAGCCTATTTTATTAAGAGTCGAAACGCGAGCAGGACATGGGTCAGGTATACCCAGAGATAAACAGATTTCAGAGATCGCAGATATTTATGGGGCAGCCTTGAATGCAATGCCCTGAAAGGCTATGCAGCAAAGTTTAAAAGTTATTTAATTTCTATTTTCTCTGCGCCAAGTCTCAGGCTCTAGGAATTCTCCACTCCACATACCAGCTTTAGCTTTCTTAGCAAAGTTTTGTTCTTGTTCATACCTATTTGAATATCTTAAATAGGCAACAGCCATACCAGACTTAACCATTTCGGCTTGCAAGTCCATATCTCTAACATGACAAATTCCTAATGTTCTTCCATACCTATCCTTCCCTTCATCAGAACATCTGACTGTTTGATTATTTATTAACTGCTTCAGTTTCTCTGTTGCAGCCTTACCACATTCCCAATCTTGACCTGCGCTATCTTTACAAATTTGAGTTTTACCAAAAAAGTAACTTTCGGGGGCATCACTGCCAGTAAATCTAATTTTAATACCATTCATAACAATGGTATCTCCATCAGTGATTTGAGGTTTACCAATAATATCAGTGGTTTGATCAAAGGTAAGTTCACTAAATGCTGCAAAGGAATATATTGAAAGAAGAAAGATTGGAATGAGGATACTTTTCATAGGTATAAATATACAATAATTTAATGCAAACGTTCAGAGAAAAAGTAGCTGTTATTACTGGAGCTGGTTCAGGCATGGGAAGATACCTAGCAATACTCCTTGCAAGAGATGGAGCTGATGTCTGTGTCTGCGATATCAATGGGGAGACATTAAATGAAACTATGGCTATGTTAAGAAAATATAATGTGTCGGTTTCTTCTCATCTGTTAGATGTGTCTGATAAAGAGTCTATTGAGGCTCTTCCTCAAAAGGTTATAGATGAACACGGAAAAGTAGATTTAGTTTTTAATAATGCAGGTGTTGGTTCAGGGTCTTATTTTCAAGATATGAATAGGGATAATTGGGACTGGGTTATGGGTATTAATTTTGAGGGAGTTGTAAATAGTACAAGAGCTTTTATCCCGCACATGATTAATAATTCTGAGGCTGCTATTGTTAATACTTCATCAATATTTGGAATGGTGACTATACCCGGACAGAGTGTCTATCATGCAACCAAGTTTGCTGTGCGAGGATTTACAGAAAGTCTTGCGCTAGAAATGAAGCAGACAAATCCCAATCTTCAGATACACTGCGTTCATCCAGGGCACATTGGAACAAATATTGCTACATCGGCAAGAATAAGTGACGAAGATTTTGACAAGACTCAAGCTAGAATGTCTATTTTTAATAGAAATCCTCCAAAAACAAAGCAAGAAATGGGTGAACTATTCAAAGAAGGCGGCATGCATCCAAGCAAAGCTGCAAAAATAATTCTAGATGGTGTTAAAAAAAATAACAGTCGAATATTTGTTGGTTTAGATGCCAAGCTATTGGATCTATCACAAAGACTCTTTCCAAAACATTATCATAAGACATGGCTCTTATTTATACCCTTATTGACTCTCTTGAGAGATAAAAAACCGCTTAAATCAATCAACTAATTTTAGATAGAAACTAAGCATATGGAATATTTAAGCGAACACAGAAAAAAACAAATAGATAAGAATCTAGATGAACAGTTGCAAAAACATACAGAGTTAATTGCAATTAATTCAGAGCTTATTCAACTATCGGGTACCTCTAGCCAAAAAATACAGTTGACTGAGTTATTAAGAAAAATTAATAATCTATATTTGAAGGAGGATTAAAGAGATATGAAATTTTTTAAGAAAGTCATTCCTATTCTGGTTGCCATAGGAATTGGATTTATGATTGGGTGGTTTGGCATAGACTACCTCTAATTAGTATCTTCTAATAACTCAATACATTGCTTTGTAATTATTCCGTTGGAATCTTTTAATTCCAGCTCCTGATTAATTTTATTGAAGGTTGCGATTATAGCTTCTTCAATATTCTGATTAAACTTTCCAAAAATGGTTATTTGATTCATAAAAAAATCTTGCTGGGAACTCAGCTCTATTCCCCCAACCTCAAAAAATCTTTCGTAATCGTTAAATTTTATCTTCGTGCCTTCGCAATCAAATTCTTTATCAAGATTTTTACTGCTGCATCCTAAAAAGAATCCCAAAACAAAACATGCAGTTATGAGGGGAGTTAGATTCATTCTTTTATTTTATATGATTGCCCAATACGATATAAAATACTAAATCTATTTATATTGATCTTTGTGAAATTCTCTATTCCTACAATAAGAATTAGAGAGGCTTCGATATTTGCTCCTTTATAAAAAAGAACCCTATAAATCTAATATCTATAGGGCTCTCATCTAATTACTAATAGCTGTTTTAAAGACTCTTGCCTATGATGAAGGAAAAGTTGGCATGAAGTCTTTGTTTTCTGACCAATATAAAGTGTACCCATTATACAAGTCGGGTACTTCTCCACAGGATGCGAATTCACTAAAAATTGGGAACATTTCACCTCTAACGTTTGCCTCAAAGGCTACATTAGCTTTGTCCATAGAGTCTTTGCTATTTGTAAAATTCCCCCACAAGAAACCATCTTCGTTACCTTGTTGGAAGTAATTGCCATAATGATATGAGGTTCCTTCATACCCTCCCTTATTTACAGCATTATTAAATCCAGAAAGGAATCCTAAAGCATCATCTTTTGAAGCACCGTTGTTGTATTCGCAAATATGAATTTCAGCAAAGAAATAACCCGAATCTGGTAACTCACCAAAAGCATTTGATGCCATTGGATAGGCAACATCATATGATTGCCTATTTTCTCCATCGCACTCTAATACAGAGCTATATTTTTCTGTCCATGCTGAAGCAGCTTTATTCTGTAACCATGCTTCCCATGAATTATTTGCATCTTCTTGGGATGTCCATTGCAGTTCCCACCAAATAGTATCTCCTGTTGAGTTTGTTTCTGCTGCTGGTGCGTAGCCCCAAGACCCAACCAGGCTATCGCCTTCGAGAAGTTGCTGCCACTCAGAAATCATATTTGTCATTGTTTCTGAGCTTTGATCAGGCCCAGCCTTGCAAGCCATGA
>MDTB01006765.1_pt1 | contig 10447 bp, 11 predicted proteins | sample 811161 | NCBI WGS metagenome assembly MDTB01 (sample SAMN05326650, study PRJNA326480) | marine metagenome | isolation source: seawater | place: Mediterranean Sea | collected 2009
ACCACGTTGATAGGCTGGGTGTGGAAGTGCGGTAACGCATGTAGCTGACCAGTACTAATAGCTCAATTGGCTTGATTTATGCACTGAAAAAAATTTTTGGATATCGATAAAAGTTAAAACAAATTTGTAGCACCACCATCAATCACAACACATGTTCCAGTTGAATAACTAGCTTTATCAGAGGAATAAAACTTAATATATTCATTATACTCGTCAATTCTAGCCATTCTGGATGAAATAGCTTTTTTATTATAATTTTTTTTAAAAAAGGTTCCTTGATCTTTCTCAACTCCTCCAAGAATTAAACAGAGAATTTTAATATTTGTATTTTTATAAAATGTAGAAAGTGATTTTGTGAAACCAATTATACCTGATTTTGCTACAGAATATTCTATTGGTTTATAACCATGAAATCTCTTAAGATTTTTATTATAAATAGACTGATCAATACCTTTTAAACCATAAACTGAGGATATATTTATAATAGTTCCAGAGTTTTTTTTCTCAAAATGTTTAAGAATATATTTAGACATAAGAAATGAACCAATTAAGTCTATAGAAATATTTTTTTTCCAATCTTTTAAACTATAAGAAGAAAACTTATATGGTTTCATTTTCTTTTTTGCTGGAGGATTATAGGCTGCATAATTAATTAAAACATCAACATTATTATTTTTAGTAACTTTATTTATTACTTTTTTTACCTGGCTCTCATTTGTTACGTCACATTTATAATAGTTTTTTTTATTTTTTTTATGAATATCAATTGAAAAGATTTCATTGTAATCACTAGCATGATTTTTGATAAATGAGGATCCTAGCAAACCCTCAGAGCCTGTTATAACTATATTTTTTTGATTTTCACTCATTAATTACTTAATATTTCCAACAATTATTGTATAGTATATGAGTGTATTCACAAGATAAATTAACTAAACCTTTTTTAATTGCCGAAATAGGAATCAATCATAACGGCAGCATTAAGTTAGCAAAAAAAATGATTGATTTAGCAAAAAAATATAATTTTGAATGTGTAAAGTTTCAAAAGAGAGATTTAAATATTTGTATTCCAGAAAAACAAAAAAGTATCATTAAAGAAACACCATGGGGAACAATTAGTTACTTAAATTACAAGAAAAAAATAGAATTTAGTTTAAACGATTACAAAATAATTGACAAATATTGTAAAAAAAAAAAGATAAAGTGGTTTGCATCTTGCTGGGATAAAAACAGCCAGATATCAATGAGAAGATTTAAAAATACGTATAATAAAATTGCTTCAGCAATGGTAACAAACACAAAATTTCTAGACTTAGTTGCCTCAGAAAAAAAAATGACTTTTATTTCAACAGGTATGTGCAACCTTAGTGATATTAAAAAAGCTGTACAAATTTTTAAAAGAAAAAAATGTCCATTTACTCTTCTTCATTGTGTTTCTACTTATCCTTGTCCAGAGGAAAATCTGAATCTTCTAATGATTAAATCATTAAAAAAAATGTTTAAATGTAAGGTTGGATATAGTGGACACGAAAGCACTGTAAGTCCATCTATTTTAGCATGGTATCTAGGCGCTACTGTTATAGAAAGACATATAACTTTAGACAGAGCTATGTGGGGCACAGATCAAGCCGCATCTTTATCAGGGGAAGGCCTAAAAATTTTGACAGATATATTAAATAAGTCCCATTTGGCATTAGGTTCAGGTAAAAAGAAATTTAGTAAGGACGAAAAAGAAATTTCAAAAAAATTTAGATATTGGTTGTAAAAATCAGTTTAATTCTTTAATGAAATTATTTGATAAATTTAAATTAACCAAATATCAAGATTCATACAGATGAAATACTATGGATTTATAACTGTAAGAACAGGTTCCTCAAGATTAAAAAAAAAGTGTTTATTAAAATTTGGAAAGTTTAAAATTTTAGATCATATCATATTGCGAGCAAGAAAAAGCGATATAACCCCCATCCTATGTACTACACATAGCACTTCAGATAACGTACTAGAAACTATTGCAAAAAAAAGAAATATTAAAATATTTAGAGGATCGATAAATAACAAAATAAAAAGATGGCGTGATTGTGCAGATAAATTTAAAATTAATTATTTTCATACAATTGATGCCGACGATGTTTTTTTTGACCCAATATCTGTTAAGAAAAGTATAAAACTTTGTAGAACTAATTATGGTATTATTTATCCATCTAAAATTTCTAGCGAAGGTGGTGCTAGCGAAGGGTATTCTTTTAGTTATCGTTTAATTAATAAGATTAATAATAATATAAAAAAAAATTACAAAAATTTTTACAACCTAGACACAGAGATGATCGAAAAATTTATTAATAGAAAAAAATTTAAAGTTAAGATTTTTAACGGCTTAAGTTATCAAATCAAAAACGTGAGATTAACCTTAGATTATGTGGAAGACTATAAAATGCTCAAAAAAGTAAGAAATAAATGTGGAAATTTTGCCTCAAGAAAAAAAATTAATTTTTTTTTGAAAAAAAATTATGATGTGGTGAAAATTAATTATTTTAGAACAATTGATTGGAAAAAAAAACAACTTAGAAAACTAAAAATGTAATGCTTAAAGAAAAAATTAAATTTCTAATTTTTGGAGGAAATAGGCTTAAAGAAGATATGCCTGTTTCTTATCTAATTAATTTTTTAAAAAAAAATAAAATAAAATACCTACTTATAACTGATCCAACTCATTTAAATAAATCTACGCATACTCATAAAAAGTTCAAATACCATCTTAAAAAAAAAGAATTTATTTCTTTCAAAAAATTAAATGAAAAAAAAGTTTTAGATTTAATATCTTCTAATACTTACGGAGTTTCAATTAATTCTGTATGGAAATTTACAAAAAATATAATTAAAAAATTTAATGGAAAATTATATAATTATCATGCTGCTGACTTGCCAGAAGCTAGAGGAGCTGCGAATATATCATGGAAAATTATGAGTGATAATAATAAATCTATTTCAATTAATATTCATACTGTTGATGAAGAATTTGATACTGGTAAAATTGTTCAAAAAAAGAAGATTAAATTATCCAATGTTTTTCTTCCAAAAGATATTCTAAAAGTTATATCTTTGGCAGAAAAGTCTTTTTTAATTGATTTTATCGTTAAAATCTTTAAAGGCAAAAAGATGATAAAAAAAACACAGAAAGGTCAAAGTTTTTATTGGCCAAGATTGAATTCTGATAAAGATGGTAGAATAAATTGGAATTGGGACGCCAAAAGCATCTCTCAGTTTATAAGAGCATTCTCTCGTCCTTACAATGGAGCTTTTAGCTTTATCAACAATAATAAAGTAAAAATTTTTAACGCAAAATTTTCAAATAAAAAAAAAATTCCATCCTTTTCAAAACGGTATTATTTTTAGAGAAAATAATAAAAAAATTTTTATTGCTAATCAAACCGGCTTCATAGAAATCTTGAAAAAAGACTTTATACAAAAAAATAAAATTAAATCTTTACTTGGTAAACGTTTAAAATAAATACTTGAGACTATTCTCACAAAATGTTTATTAAATTTAAATTTATTTTTTTTCGAAATAATTGATAGTTTTATTTAAAGCATTAATTTGTTTTTTAATTTCGAAATCATTTTTTTGGTTAGTAGTAAACTGCATTATTTTTTTTTGTAGCTTAATAGCGGTTGGTGTACTTCCCCAACCATAACTTTGTGAAATTTTCATTGAGCCGGAAAACAAACCTTTTTTTCTTGATTCAACAAAGCAAGTTTCCTCATTTACAGTTTTCCAAGCTGAATATATTCCATCTCCGCCATTTTCAATAAACTTTTTTCTAAACTTTTTCCAACTAATATTTTTTGATTTACCATTAAAAGTACAAGCAAAAGTATAAAAAGTATGTTTAAAATTATTTTTTATTTTTTGAGGGGTAAGAAGATATGTTTTTTTTTCTCTCAAAAATTTTAAAAAAGCATTTCCTGCTCTAACTCTTTTTTTAACAAAAAAGTCAATTTTCTCTAACTGTGCAAGGCTTACAGCTGAACAAATTTCCGACAACCTGAAGTTATAACCAAATACATCATGTCTTTTCCAATCTGGATTTTGAAATTTGTCCCTACTAATTCTTATTTTTCCACTTGAGCTAGTAATATTTTTAAAACCCAAACCTCCAAATTTTCTCATCATTTTTGCTAGTTTAGGACTATTTGTAGTTAAAATTCCACCCTCTCCACAAGAAATGTGTTTTGAACTTTCTAAACTCCAACTTCCAATCTCACCTACAGTACCTGAAATTCTATTTTTATCATCTTTGCCTAAAAAACACTGTGCACAGTCTTCTAAAACTTTAAGATTATATTTTTTTGCAATTTTTAAAATAGAATCCATTTCACACATTAGACCATAAATATGAACTACCATTATTACTTTTGTTTTTTTTGTTATTTTCTTTTTAATATCCTTTGGATCAATTAAAAAAGTTTCTCTGTCTACATCTGCAAATACAGGTGTAGCGCCACACTGCCAAACTGCAAAACCACACATTGCAACTGTTAGAGATGGTATAATTACTTCATCTCCATGTCCCACACCCAATGATAAAAGAGCTTGATGTAATGTGGATGTGCCTGAATTTGAAGCAATCGCATAACTTTGACCATGTATCTTAGCAAAGCTTTTTTCAAATTTTTCAGTCATTGATTTATCTGCCCCTGCAGAAAAATCACTATTTAAAACTTTTTTAAGATATTTAATTTCGTTGTTTCTAAATCTCCAACCTACTTTTTTTTTCATTTAATATTTTTTTGTTTTTTTAATTAATATATCATTGGTTGAGTAAAAAAACACTATATGATAACAATCACCCATGCAAACTAAATTAATTAAAAGCTAAGAGCTTATATAAAAAAATCTTAGTTATTAGTTATAAAACTTTTAATGTATTTATTATTTAAAAATATTCTTTTCTCAAAAAAGATTATTCTTCTTCAAAGTTATTTACAAATATTAAACTTTAATCAATATTTAAATAATTATAAAAAATGAATTTTATAAAAATTTTATACTTTCTTATTTGCAAAAAGGAAATCGTTTTTATAGCATCAACTTTGCAATATATTAATTTCATTGAGTATAAAAATTTAAATAAACAAAATCAGAGTTTTTTTAAAAAAACAAAAATTTTTATCCGATGTAATTCCAGAAAAGAAGCAAAATTAATTTATAATATGAATAAAAAGATGAATAAAGGGCTAAATCAAATTTTAGACTTAAGAAAAAATATGTATAATTTTTTGATATTTTTCTTATTTAAATTAAGAAAATTTTTTAACCCTATAGATTTAGGTGTAATTGGTGATTATAATAATTATACTTTTAAAGAATTATACAAGGTTTCAAAAAACAGAGTTATTTTAGATGACGGTACGAATGCGTTAAATTTTAAAAATTTGTTTAATTTAAATAAAAAAAACTCAAAGTTATTTAGTTTTTTTGATAAAAAAATTTTTAATCATAATAAAATAATAAAAAATGACTTCAGATTTTTAAAGGCAAATATAAAAAATCAAAAAAAAGAAGCATCTTTATATATTTTAGGAAATCCCTGGGTTCAAAATGGAATAGTAGACTTTGAAAATTATGTTTTAACCTTAAAAAAAATTTTAAAGAAGTATAAAAAATTAAAAATTTTCTATCTTCCTCATCCAAAAGAAACTAATGAAATTTTAAAAAAATATTCTTTTTTAAATATTATAAAACCAAATTACCCAATTGAAATTTTTTTGATAACAAAAGCTATAATACCAGGACATATAGTTGGATTTAACTCTACTGCATTTATTTTGATAAAAAAATTGTATGAAAATAAAATTAAATTAACAAATATAAACATTAAAACTAAAAGAAGCCCATTTTTTAACAAAATCTCACAATATTTGATGAAAAATCATAAAATTATAAGTATAAAATTTTAATTTACAAAAAAAAAAGATTTACAGTTCAATAAATGAACACTATTATGTTCAATATATGAACAAAAAAAAATGATATGAAAACTTTGATTAGAAATATAAATACAAAAATAAAAAAAAATAAGTTTTTATTTAATCCAATTTAAAAATTATGATAAATAAAAATTATAATATGAAAAAGAAAAAAATTGATAGACCTTATTTAAAAAACTGGCAATATTTAGAGTCTCGTAAAAAACAACCCCTATTTGCAAGAAAATTAATTTGTCAAGATTATAAATTATTTGAAAAAAAAGTTTTAAATGGAGGCTCTGTAACCAAAAAAAAATTAGTCAATTCATTATACAGTGGGGATATTTATCTCTTGAAAAGAGCTTTTACTAAAAGTTTTTGCAAAAACTTAATTAATGGAGCATGGAAGATTAACCAAAATCAAAGAAAGTCTTTTCACAAAATGAAAGAAAATTGTCCAAATTTTCATAGATTAATTGATGAAAAAATTACAAAAAAATATAGCGCAAATCATATTAAGCATGCATTTTATTTTTTTCCTTGGAATAAAGATCCTCTAAAAATGTATGAAAAAATTTATAAAAAATGGAGATTGTTTAAATATTTAGGAGGTTTCAAATTAAACGAATATGAAAAAAATACTCCTAAAGATGGTGTGATAGATCGATTTCAAATTGTACATTATCCAGCGGGCGCAGGATGGCTAGAGACTCATAATGATCCTTTTCATAATCAAAGAGTAATAATAAGCGGTTTTTTATCTGAAAGAAACACAGATTATAAAACAGGTGGTTTTTATTATTATAAAAAGAATAAAAAAATTATTGATTGTGATTATCATATTGAAACAGGTGATATGCTTATAAGTTATGCTACGGTTCTACATGGCGTTTCCCAGATAGATCATTTTGAAAAAGTTAATTATAACACGCCGAGGGGTAGATGGTTTTTAGGTCTTTACAGTAACGACACAGACACAATTAAAAAAAGAAAAACCACAGGATCTTTTGGAAAGAAGTTTCCTTCACCAATGCTTCCTTTGGTTTAAATAAGTAAAACGAATAATAAAAATATAGGTTTAAAAAATATCGAACAAAGTTAATAGGAATTTACATTATAGAAATAAAAATTTTACTTTGTAAAACTAGGAATTAGGACATGTCAAAAAATTTCAATCAACATTATGATAATAGAGCGGTTTATAAACCCTGGGGGCAAGAATACACAATTTTTAGAAATAAAAATTTAGTTGCAATTACTTTGCTGAATATTAAATATAAACATAAAACTTCACTTCATTGTCATCCTTCTAAAAAAACTGGGTTTATTATTCTAAATGGTACAGCTCAAGTTCAATTAGGAATTTATAATAAAAACAAAAAAAAATATAAGTCATTGTCTAGTTTGGTTATAAGATCAGGTCTTTTTCATTCTTTAGAGGCTATCTCAAAAAAAGGATTGATTGCTTTAGAATTTGAAAGTCCAGTAAATAAAAAGGATTTGATCAGGTATGAGGATGAATATGGTAGAGAGGAAAAGCCTTATGAAAACCTAAAATCTACAAAAAAATTAGGCACAAAAATTTTAAAATTTAAAAAACCAAGAATTGGCAAACTAAGTAAATATAAATTGAAAGATCTAGAAATTTCATTAGGATTTTATAAAAGTCTAAATAATTTTTCTGATAAAAACAAAAGCATTTCTGCTATACTAGATGGAAAGATGATAAATAAAAAAGGTCAAAGTGTAATTAAATATGGAGAAGTTGTTAAAACATCAACTTTACAAAAGCTATCTAAAAAATTTAAAATTCATAACAAAATGTTAATATTGAAAGTGAGGAAAATTAATGAAAAATAAAGCTTTAATTTTAACATCTAAAATGGTTCAAGATCATGAATTCATATATCCTTTTTATAGAATGAAAGAAGAAGGGTTTGAAGTTCACACTTTTAACGATGACAAGAAAGCTGTCCAAGGTTTTTTTGGAACAAAGATACCACCAAAGGATGAGGATAAAATAATTCAAATAGATGATATTAATGTAGATGACTATAAACTAATAATTTTACCTGGAGGTATTAAATCAATGGAAATATTGAGACTTAATTCTAAAGTTTTGGAATTAATTAAAAAATTTCATAATAAAAATAAAATTATTGCTGCCACATGTAGCGCGTGTATGCTCCTTATTTCTGCTGGTCTTACTAAAAAAATTAAAATGACTGGTTACTATGCTTGGAAAGATGATATAGTTAACTCAGGTGCAGAATTTATCGATGAACCATGTGTTATTGATAAGAATATAGTTACCTCTCCACATTATAAGTATGTTGGCGAATGGATGAAGGGAACAATTGAACTTTTAAAGTAAATTCATGGCACATTTTGATATTGGTTATTTTAAAAACTCGGTTAAGAGATCAAACTTAGCTAAAAAAAGATCTATCAAGAATAAAATTATATCCTGGAAATTAGATAAAGATTATTATGATGGGAAAAGAATTAATGGATACGGTGGTTTTAAAAATGATGGTAGATGGAAAAACTTATTACCAAAAATTATAAAAAATTATAAATTAAATAATAAATCTAAAGTTCTAGATCTTGGATGTAAAAAAGGTTTTTTTTTGCAGGATCTTAAATCATTATTACCTGGTATCAAAATTTATGGAATTGAAAATCACCCTTATCCAATAAATAATGCCCCGAAAGGCATGAAAAGATATTTAAAATTAAATAATTATTATGATTTAAAATTTAAAGATAAATTTTTTGATTTAGTATTTGCATTTAATTCTATTTACAGTCAAAATTTAGGCGATGTAATTAAAACATTAAAAGAAATGGAAAGAGTATCAAAAAAGAGTTACGTCGTATTAGCAGCATATGAAAATGACAAGGAAAGAAACAAATTTTATGATTGGACATTAATTGGCACAACAATTTTACATAAAAGAGAATGGTTACAATTATTTAAAATAATTGGCTATAAAAGTGATTATTATTTTTCTACATCTAAAACTCTTGGGTTAAAGTAGATCATCATGAAAATAAGAATTTCAGATTATATTTCAAATTTTTTAGTTAAAAAAAATTTTTCTCATATATTTGGGATTACAGGTGGTGGTGCTATGCACTTAAACGATTCATTCGGTAAAAATAAAAAATTAGATTTTATATTCTTTCATCATGAACAATCAGCCTCGATGGCTGCGGAGTCTTATTTTAGAAAAAAAAATAAACCTTGTGTATTACATACAACATCTGGACCTGGGGCAACTAATGCAATTACTGGAGTAACAGGCGCATGGATTGATTCAATCCCAATGTTTGTTATTTCTGGGCAAGTCCCGCGTTCTGATATGATCAACAAAACCAAAACTCGTCAAATAGGTGTACAAGAAATAAATATTATTGACCTAGTTAAGCCAATTACAAAATTTGCTCAAACAATAGATGATCCAAATAAAATCGATTTATATTTAAATAAAGCTTTTAATATGATGCTAGATAAAAAACCTGGACCTGTTTGGTTGGATGTGCCTTTAGACATTCAGTCAAAAATTATTGATACAAATTTAATTAAAAATTATAAACCAAAAAAAAAAAGAAATCAAAATACCGAAAATTTCTTGCCTTTATTAAACTATATTTCGAAGGCTCAAAGACCAATAATAATAGCTGGTAATGGTATTCATATTTCTAAAACAGAAGAAACTTTTAAAAAAATTAACAAAAAATTGAAAATTCCAGTTATAAGTTCTTGGAATGCTAGTGACATATTTAATTCTAATGACGAATTATACGTTGGAAGAATGGGAATTTTTGGAGATAGACCATCAAATTTTGCAGTTTAAAATTCAGATTTGCTTATTGTTATCGGTTCAAGATTATCCATACCTCAAACAGGCTATAAAACAAAAGAATTTGCCTACAATTCAAAAAAAATAATTATTGATATCGATAAAGCAGAGCTCAGGAAAAATAAATTCTCAAATGTTGTACTAAAATACGAAATTGATTTAGTCATATTTATGAAATTACTAAACAATATGATTAAAAATAAAAAAATTAAAAAATTTAATCAATGGACTAAACTTATTAACAGATGGAAAAAAAAATATCCAGTTATGGAAAAAAAATACGTAAATCAAAAAAAAGATATTAATTCGTTTCATTTTATTGACTGTCTTTCAAAGAATTTAAAAGGTAATGAAACAATAGTTACAGATATGGGTACTAGCTTCACTTGCACCATGCAAGGATTTAAAGTTAAGAATTCTAATGAACAAAGATTATTTACTTCAAGTGGACTAGCCTCAATGGGTTTTGGTGTCCCTGGTGCAATTGGAGCTTATTTTGGTGGTAAAAATCAGAATGTTATTTGCATAACTGGTGATGGAGGGTTAATGTTTAATATTCAAGAATTACAAACTATTTCTCAATATAAAATTCCAATGAAAATTTTTATTAT
>MDTB01046950.1_pt1 | contig 10447 bp, 10 predicted proteins | sample 811161 | NCBI WGS metagenome assembly MDTB01 (sample SAMN05326650, study PRJNA326480) | marine metagenome | isolation source: seawater | place: Mediterranean Sea | collected 2009
AGGCCACTTTCAAAAAAGGGTCTCTCAGACTGTCAGAAAATCTCAGAGTATTTCACTGCAAATAGGGTTAAATTAGATTTGGTTCTGGTTTCTAGTGCAGTTCGTGCTCAAACAACATTTAATCGTTTAAATTTAGATATTGTAGGAGTATCCAAAAAAGTGGACACAGCTCTTTACACATTTAATATGAAAAAAGTCATAGGGGTAATTCAGAATTGTGATAATTACAATGAAAATTTGTTAATAGTTGGTCACAATCCAGCTTTTCATGAGCTAGCAATCTATCTTTCTAAGGATAATTCAATTTCTTCAATGCGAGGCGATATGGTACTCAAATTTCCCACAGGTTCACTTGTTCGCTTGGATTTAAATATTGTGTCATGGTCTCAAATATCAGAAAATTGTGGCAATTTAATTGATTTCGTTAGGCCCAAAGATTTCAAAATCAATAAATAGCGTTTTTTTTTATGCAAAGTATTTCTAATTGAAAATTTCTATGTAATACTCTAACCAATTTGATTTGTTAATGAGTTCAATTATGGAAGTTATTTTTCATGGAGTTAGAGGCTCAACGCCTACTGCCCACAAGACCTTTCTAGGTTTTGGGGGTAATACGACGTGCACAGAAATAAGATCTGATAAATTTCAATTTATTTTTGACGCTGGGACTGGTTTTCAAAATCTCGAAATATTGAAAGATAGACCTGTATACTTATTTTTTTCTCACTTCCATTACGATCATATTCAAGGTTTGCCTTTCAACAGTGCAATTTTTGATCCTGCCAACTCGGTAACAATAAGTAGCGGCTTAGTCGGTGCGGGCGACTTGAAGAATGTCTTTAGTAGAGCTTTCCAGCCTATGTATTTTCCAATTCCTTTGGTTGAAACCTTAAAAAACCTTCGGTTTAGTAACTTTAAAGAGGTTCAAAGCAATGTATCATCCTTTTGCAGTATAGAGTGTATCAGTCTAAATCACCCTGGGGGTGCATCTGGATATATAATCGAGGAGGGTGGAAGGAGAGTATGTTGTTTTTTGGATCACGAATATGGTGTTGATAATTTAATAGATGAGAATATGCTAGAAGCTGCGAAGGGGGCTGATTTCATAATTTGGGATGGAATGTTTCTTGAGGCTGATTTACCATTAAAGAAAGGTTGGGGTCATTCCAGTGTGCAGCAAGGTATCAAGTTCGCTGAGGACTCCAATTGCCTAAAGTTAGCAATTGCTCACCATGCACCAAATCGGACCGATGAACAGTTGAAAGAATTAGAAAACAATTTACCTTCAGACCACATGTTTTTTGCAGCAGAAAAAATGAAGATAGTTTTTTAGAAATTAATTAGAGGTTTTAGATTTGAAAAAGCTTACTTTTAGGCCAGGCCAGTTTGTATTTAAGGCAGGTGAAAAATCAACAGAAATTTTTTTGCTTGTCGAAGGTGAAGTGGGAATATTTTTACCCTACAATGAAACTAAAATTCCAGATCATAAAATAGGTGTTTCTGAAATTTTCGGTGAAATGGGAGTGATAGAGGGTAAATTAAGAATGGCTCATGCTCGTGCTATGAGTGAGGCACTGGTAATGGCTGTATCTAAATCGGAATTTGAGGCTAAAATTGAGGCTACAGACCCGTTCGTGAGAGGTCTGGTAAGAATTCTTTCTTCGAGAATAAGAGACTTACAAGATAAGAGACATTAAAAGACAAATGAAATTATAATTGAGGATAATATGAAAATAGCGGCTCCGAAAGAAATCATGAAGGGTGAAAATCGAGTGGCTCTGACGCCACAAAGTGCAATAATTCTCCAAAAAATGGGCTATGAATGTTTAGTTGAATCTGGTGCTGGTTTGCCCGCACGGTTTTCAGATAATGATTATGAGAAAGCTGGAGTAAAGGTGGTTAAAACAGCAGCATCTTTGTGGAAACAGGCCAATATTATAATTAAAGTTCGTGCACCACAGTCAGTAGAAGTAAAACGGTTTACCGATAACCAGATCTTAATTAGTTTCATTTGGCCTGCTCAAAATTCTGATATGTTGAAGTCTTTGGCAGACAAAGGAGTTTCAGTCCTAGCAATGGATATGGTTCCTAGAATAAGTAGAGCTCAGAAGATGGATGCACTTTCATCGATGGCAAATATTGCGGGATACAGGGGCGTTATAGAGGCTAGCAATAATTTTGGAAGGTTTTTTACTGGACAGATCACAGCGGCTGGTAAGGTCCCACCAGCAAAGGTATTAGTAATCGGGGCTGGGGTAGCTGGATTAGCTGCGATCGGTGCTGCCCAATCTATGGGAGCTATCGTCAGAGCTTTTGATGTGAGACCTGAGGTAGCTGAACAGATAGAGTCTATGGGTGCTGAATTTTTGTTTTTGGATTTTTCCGAAGATGCTTCTGGTGATGGAGGTTATGCAGCACCATCAAGCCCTGAGTTTAGGGAGAAACAATTAGAGTGTTTTCGAGGGCAAGCCAAGGATGTGGATATCGTTATAACTACTGCTCTAATTCCAGGTATGGATGCCCCTAAGTTGTGGTTAGAGGATATGGTTTATTCCATGAAGCCTGGTTCAATAATTGTTGACCTTGCAGCCGAAAGAGGCGGGAATTGTGACTTAACCCAACCTGAAAAAATAATTGAGAGTGATAATGGCGTAGTTATCATTGGGTATACGGATTACCCCAGTCGAATGGCGACACAGGCGTCGACTCTTTATTCAAATAATGTAAGGCACATGCTAGAAGATTTAAGTCCCAATAGGGATGGTAAAGCTTTCATAAATATGGAAGATGATGTTATCCGAGGTGCTGTCGTTACTCACAAAAATGAAATCACCTTTCCACCTCCTCAACCTAAAATAACAGCTATTGCAAAGGTGGCACAAAAGAAGGTGGATCCAGAGAAAGAAGCAGAACTTAGAAAACAAGAAGAATTAAAAGAAATGCAAAAATCTGGTCTACAACAAATTGCAATTTTAATCATGGGTGGGATATTAATGCTATTAATAGGTAGGTATGCACCCCCTAGTTTTATGCAACATTTCATAGTTTTTGTTTTATCATGTTTTGTTGGATTTCAGGTAATCTGGAATGTGAACCACGCATTACATACACCATTGATGGCAGTAACCAATGCTATATCTGGCATTATAATACTGGGAGCGTTGTTACAACTTAACTCTGGCAGTTTTATAGTAGAGTTTTTGGCTGGATTCTCAGTGTTGATAGCCACTATTAATATTGTAGGAGGCTTTTTGGTGACTCGCCGGATGCTTTCGATGTTTCAAAGAAGTTGAAGTAGGAGTTAAAACATGGGTACTGGTTTAGTTACAGCATCTTATATAGCGGCAAGCGTTCTTTTTATTTTGTCGCTCGGAGGTTTGAGTAATCAGGAAAAAGCAAAGCGAGCTATTTGGTTTGGAATGATTGGAATGTTTATAGCGGTAGTCGCAACAATATTAGGACCGAAAGTGAAACTTTCCATTTTTGGTTATCTCTTACCAGCACTTATTGTTGGTTCGGTTATAGGGACAATTTTGGCACGGCGAGTACAAATGACTGAAATGCCACAATTGGTGGCGGCATTGCACTCCTTTGTTGGCTTAGCTGCTGTTTTTATTGGGTTAAACTCAGCGATTTTACCTCCTATTGATTTGACTCCATCAGAAATAATAATACATGAGGTGGAGATTTTTTTAGGTATTTTTATTGGTGCTATAACTTTTACAGGTTCTGTCGTAGCTTACGGAAAATTGGCTGGAACGATTGATGGTAAAGCTCTTATTTTACCTGGTCGTCATTATCTTAATGTAGGATTACTTTTTTTGTCCTTAGCTTTAGGCTGGATGTTTCTTAGCCACTTTGGTTTTTGGACCTTGTTAGTGATGACACTGATAGCCTTTGTTATAGGGGCTCATCTTGTCTATGCCATTGGTGGAGCCGATATGCCAGTGGTAGTATCAATGCTCAACAGTTACTCTGGATGGGCAGCAGCAGCTACTGGTTTTATGCTTGGGAACGATTTATTAATAGTAACAGGAGCATTAGTTGGATCTTCAGGTGCTATCCTTTCATATATCATGTGCAAGGCAATGAATCGCCATTTTCTCTCCGTAATTTTAGGTGGTTTTGGAAATACTACTGGACCAGCACTTGAAATTGAGGGTGAAATGATTGGCATCAATGCTGAATCAGTGGCAAATATGTTGGACGAGTCAGAAAGTATTATCATTGTGCCAGGATACGGAATGGCAGTTGCACAGGCCCAATCATCAATTTCTGAACTAACAAAAAGGTTGGTTGCAAGAGGGAAAAAGATTAGATTTGCAATTCACCCAGTTGCTGGTCGGCTTCCGGGTCATATGAATGTTTTACTTGCTGAAGCAAAAGTTCCTTATGATATTGTTTTGGAGATGGATGAGATTAATTCTGATTTTCCTGATACAGATGTCGTAATCGTGATTGGATCTAACGATATTGTTAATCCTGCTGCACAGGAGGACCCCAATAGTCCCATTGCTGGAATGCCAGTGCTAGAAGTTTGGAAAGCAAAACAGGTAATTGTTTCCAAGAGAGGTCAAGGGACTGGATATTCAGGCATTGAAAACCCTCTTTTTTACAAAGAAAATACGAGAATGCTTTATGGCGATGCTAAAAACTCCGTTGATTCGTTACTAAAAGATATTGTTAGTTGAGTTGCTTACCTAAACTGTTTAACCATTGTGGAAGGCTTTCTATATTGGGTAATATATTGGGCGTGTAGGAAATTAAATCGGATTTTACCGCTGTGCCTGTCAAAACGCCTAGAGAGGGCACACCTGCAGATTTTGCTGCTATTAAGTCATGAGTACTGTCTCCAATCATTAGTGTTTGATCACACGGAACGTTCAGTATCTTACAAGAAGCAATTAAGGGCCCAGGACTCGGCTTGGAACCAAAACCACTGTCGCAACCTAAAATTGAATCAAAAAGTGATAAAATTTTAGCTTTTTCAAGCTGTTGTCTTGATGCTTTCTCTTGATCGTTAGTGACCACTCCCAATTTGTAGTTTCGTGACTTTAACTGATTTAAAAGTAATATTAGATTTGTGGTTGGTTTTTGAACTAAGTTTGATAGACTCGTTTGCACTTGCTTTTCTATTATTTCTTTTGTGAGATCAGGGAGACACTTTTCAATTATTTCAATCGTTTCATCCAAAGTTCCTGCAATAAATTGACTATCATTGAAAAATCGCTTTTTTGTTTCATCAAAACGTAGAGCATTGGCTATCTGTTGCATTTTCTGACTGTTTTTGTCGCATAATTCAGCTATGAAATCATAAAACCAGCCTCCCCAGGACATTTGAAAATCAAATAATGTGCCGTCTTTATCAAATATTATTGCTTTAATATTCACTTTGGCTCTCATATGTAATTAATATATTAGAATGGAGGCAATACTAATGCAAAAACCGGCACAAAAAAACTTAAAAACTTATAAATTCTTTCAGAAATTTTCTACTAGATGGCGAGATAATGATGTTTATGGTCACATGAATAATGCAGTTTTTTATGAATTTGTAGATAGTACGGTCAATAATTGGCTGACAATTAGGGCAGAGCTAAAAGTTCCTAGTAGCTCTGTGATTGGTTTAGTAGTAGAAACAAAATGTAACTTTTTTTCTCCAGTATGTTTCCCCCAAGAAATTAATTGTGGCCTAGTTTTCAAAAATCGAGGTAACTGTTCGGTGTCTTATGAGGTTGGACTTTTCAAGGGAAGCGATCATCTGACTGCAGCTTTAGCCACTCTGGTGCACGTGTACGTGGATTCTGAAACTAGGAAACCAGTGCCTTTACCTAAAAAATTAGCCACGGCTTTAACTGAAATTACATTAACTTGATAAAATTTCATTTATCAAGGCTACTATGTCTTCCCAACTATTTGGTCGATGGGTAGCAGATTCTGTGTACGGCATAGTTTTTTGTACAAGTTTACATGCTGTAAAATGAAATCGGTATATCGAAGGGTTCTTGTCTGCAGCACTTGCAATTTGATAGGGGTTATCGTCAATAAAGAAACAAGTATTATTAACCAAATTTCTTATTTCTCGAATCGCTTCTCCTTTATAACCAGTATTTACAATGAGTGGATAATTAATACCAAAACCTGAAAGATTCATAATGCGATCTTCTTTTGACGCTTTGGGTACGTTGGTAAGGATTATTATTTGACAATTTTGGCTTATAGTCCTCAAAGCTTTTGATGCTCCCGGCGCCTCGGGTTGTCTTATAGTTTCAGTCCTAATAAAACTATTTATTAAATTTTGATAAGTGCTTTTGTCAGCAATGTAGCCATCCCTTATATGTTCTATTGCGTCATCTAATCGATAACCTTTTAAATTTAAATGCCATCCTAAGTTCCTTAAAAATTGAGAAAAGTGTTCAGCGAAAAGCACTAAGACTTCATCTGCATCAACTATTACAAGTGGTCGATCTGGATTCAAATCAAGCTTTGCAATTTCTGTTTTGATATTTGTTGTCATTTTAAACTCAAGTTATTATTTCTGTTGGAGTTAATGCTAAATGGATGCGATTGTATTCTTCTTGGTTAATCTCCAAATTCTGGCGTAAGTAGAAGGTAATTGATCAGAGGAAAAAATAAACAATTAGTTTTAAAAATAACTTTTAATTAGTGCGTCTTACCTATCTTTATTATATCTGTGTTCTAAAAAGGAAAATGAAATTAGCTACAGTCATAATATTCTGATCTAACCAGTCAAGACTTTTGATAGCATATTTTTCCGTCGTTCCTCTTGAAATGGAGAAAATTTTAATTCAAAAACAAAGTTTAGAACTTTGAAAAGATTATATACATAATATTTAGAAAGTATTTAATATATAGTATCTACAACTATTATCTTTAGCTAAGAAAAAGAGATAGTTCATAAATTATGGTGGATTAATAAATTTTAATTCTTATAGACTGCTTTTAAAGAATTTAGAATTTTTGATTAAATTCCTTTATTTCAGCAATACTTCTGATCAAGAACGAAGATGTCAGTTAAAATTTCGTGAGACTAAATGTTCTTATAAAAATATTTAAATTGTCAGATGATAAATCCATTTAATAATAATTAGATTTGAAAGCTTGTTCACATTATGAATTTAGTATCTAAAAAAAGGTCTCAATGGTTGAAAAAAATGATTCGGTAGATTTAATTTTTACAGTCAGAAACCGTATCAAGTCAGGACTTTAAAATGAGTGTAATCCGTGATGCTGCCACAATAGTTTTGATAAGATATCATGCAGGTAAGTCAAAAGTTTTGATGGGTAAGCGAAATACTAATGCCGCATTTATGCCAGACAAATTCGTATTTCCAGGCGGAGCTTGGGAAGAAAAGGATTTGTTTGTGCCTTTTGGAAGACCTCTAAATGCGAGGGAGCAAAGACTACTATCCTTAAATGCAGACTCAAAAATTGCAAGGAGCCTACCGATCACTGCTATAAGGGAGTTGTGGGAGGAAACAGGATTAAAATTAGCCGCAAAATTTAACCAATGTGATTTTAAATATCCGGAAAGCTGGCAAGATTTCTTTGAGGGACATTATGCACCTGACTTATCAAAGTTGAAATTTTTCTTTAGAGCTATAACGCCGCCTGGAAGGCCAAGGAGGTTTGATGCTCGGTTTTTTCTCTGTGACTCAAGTCAGATTTCAAACCCATTGGATGATTTTTCTAGATCTTCCAATGAGTTAACAAATTTAGAGTGGTTTTCACTTGATGATTCTTTATTATTGGAGTTACCATTAATTACTAGGATAGTTCTTCAGGAGATTATTAAATTTGGTGTTTCCGGTTCAAATCCAATGGGAGTTCCGTTCTATAAGCAGGTTAAAAACGAAGTTCATACTAAATACTTAAAAATATAAATTTTTGAACGAATTTTTTGGGTGGGTTATGGCTCTATTTTGAGGGAAAAGCATATTCTTGTTGCATCAATTGGCTTTTTAAAATAGTGAAAGCCTTCTAAGGGAGAATTAAAATGGCAAAACCAACAACAATTAAAATTAGATTAAATTCTACTGCTGATTCAGGTCACTTTTATGTTACAAAGAAAAATGCTAGAACAATGACTGAAAAAATGGTTGTAAAGAAATATGATCCAGTCGTACGAAAGCATGTTGAGTATAAAGAAGGTAAGATTAAATAAAAAAGCCGCTTTATAGCGGCTTTTTTGTTATTCTCTGTTTCCCATAAAACTTAATAGGAACATAAACATATTCAAAAAGTTTAAGTACAAACTTAAAGCACCCATAATTCCAGCTTTAGCAGCTGCCTCTTCACCAGCAGAATTTCTGAGTATTAGAAACGTATTTTTGATATTTTGTGTATCATAGGCGGTCAAGCCAGCGAAAATTAGAACACCTATAGCAGATATAGCAAAATGCATTGCCGAGCTCTGTATAAAGATATTTAATATTGACGCAACAATTAGCCCTATTAAACCCATGAATAAGAAACTTCCCATAGCACTCAGATTTCGTTTGGTGGTAAATCCATACAGACTTAAAGAAGCAAACGCTATAGCGGTAGTAAAAAATGTTTGTGCGATTGATATCCCCGTATATACTGCGAAGATGTATGATATCGACAGTCCAACTAACCCAGAAAATACCCAAAATATTAACTGAGCTGTTTCGTACTTCATTGAGTTTATTTTTGCCCCAAATAAAAATACAACGCCCAACGGAGCAAATATCACTACCCATTTTAAAGGTGTTCCAAAAATTGCTGCTAAAATTGTCGGTGACGTACCTACAGCATATGCTACAAGTCCAGTAATAACCATTGCAACCGCCATTAAGCCATACACTTTAGTCATGTGTGCCCGCAAGCCAGCGTCAAGTGATATGTCTAGAGTTTGATCTACTGTCCTAGCGGATTTATATTCAGCCATTAATTTCTCCTCGGTGTTTATTAGATTTCATTTACCATACACTATAAATACGTTTAAATCTATTTTTTTCAAGATTTCAATTTAATTTTGCAAAACTTTTTTATGTTTTGACCAAATAGGGTCTCATGCTTGTTTTATTCATCAGTTTTTAAAACTTTTGTAGGTTTTATGGTCATTGATCTGAAGGAAAAGACCAATCCGGTAAATAAATTGGTCACCATGCCAAGACTAACAATCAAAAAAGCAGAGCCAAAATGAAAATAATAGTCGCTGTTCATTGATATTTTAAGTATCCCCCAACTAGCTAACCCAGCTATAATTAGAGCGATGAATCCTGCCCCAGCTCCAATAATTATTGAACGAAAAGCAAAGCTCCGTAAAATCAGAGATTTCTTTGCGCCTAATGTTTTTAATACCGCAGCTTCAAAGGTTCGCTTTTCTTCATTACCAGCCGCAACACCGATTAAAACTATAATGCCAATCAAAATTGAAAAAAAGGCACACCATCTAGTCACATTTGTTATTTGGGTTAAAATTGCTAGAACTTTATTTAGTGCGTCTTTAGTGGGAATTGCAGTTACATTCTGAAAGTTATGATTGATTTCTCTTAGAATTTTTCCTTCGGACGATCTAGGTGCATATATGGTGGCAATATGGCCATGGGGAGCATTTTCTAACGCTGATTGGTTAAAAATCATTAAAAAATTAATTCCCATATCGGAGAAATCTACGTTTCTGAAATTTGTTACTGTACCAAGTAAATCTCTACCAAGAATATTCACCGTAATCGTATCTCCGAGTTGTATCCCCAATTCGGCAGCCTCATCAGCCGAAAAACTTATTTGGGGTGGACCATTATAATTTTCACCCCACCAGCTTCCAGTTTCTAAGTTATCTGGCTTTTCGTTTTTAAATGTTATACCTCTATCACCACGAACAGCCCAGTGATCACCAGCTACAGTTTCCGCAGGTACATTGTTAATTTTGCTAATTACCCCTCTCAGCATGGGTGCAGTTTCAATTCTAGTTACTGTTTTGTTTGAAGATAAGGCCTTCTTGAATTCTTCAAGCTGACTTTTTTGAATATCGAGGAGGAAAAAGGCTGGAGCTCTGGAGGAAAGATTTCCAGATATTAGAGATCTTAAATTTTGGTCAATTTGACCTATTGTGGCTAATACTACTAGACCTAAACCTAATGCCAAAACGACTAGATTAACTTCATTACCAGGCCCGCCTGTTGACAAGAGTGCGAGGCGGAATGCAAAAAATTTCTGCAATATTTTAATTGAGGATATTTTAACACTGAGCCTTTTTAACAAAAGACTTAATAGTGAGAGAACTAAAAGAGAGGCAATAAGGCCAGAGAAGACAAGGCTAGTCAGCAGAAGTTCTTCTGATTTAAAAGCAAATAGAGTTAAAGAAACAAGAACAAGAAATATAATTAATAATACTGCTTTATAATTAGGTAAAACTTTGGGTTCTTGAATTTTTGATCTAAATAGCGTTGCAGGAGTA
>MDTB01089515.1_pt1 | contig 10447 bp, 6 predicted proteins | sample 811161 | NCBI WGS metagenome assembly MDTB01 (sample SAMN05326650, study PRJNA326480) | marine metagenome | isolation source: seawater | place: Mediterranean Sea | collected 2009
TCTAATTTAAAAAATGATTCTGAAACATTTACTAAGAAGCATGATGTTTATAAATTGGTATACATTCAAAAATGTTTAGAAGGGGGCTTGGATTTTGCAAATAATCAGGGTGTAGATTCTTTTACTAATATTCATGGTACGGCTTATTTTTCTAAAATAACAAGAGAGGAAGCACAATTAAATGCCACTATTTCTTTAAGAGAATATGTGTATAAAAATGGATTTGATCAGGCAAATACTGATCACTATTTAAGTGCCATCAAATCTTATTTAAAGTCCTATTCTTCAAAAGCATTAGATGAATCAGATCAAAAAAAGGTTGAAGCTGCAACTTATGTACTGTACGGTGATAAGAAAACAGAAGAATTTGAGTCTATCTTAAAGCTAGACAATGATCAGTATAGATTGTGTAATGACACATTTAGTGGCAAAGAAAGTTTAGTATGGATATGGTTTGCTCTTTTAAAATTGAATAAAAATAATGATCATGTTGATTTAAAATGGTCTTTTGTTACAGCTCTTGCTGAAAATTTTGAAGATGAAGAACGTAAATGTCCGAAAGGGTTATTGCAACGATTAATCGTTGGCGTTTTACAGGGGCGTTTAGAAGGTGTAGATATTGATGGAATTTTAACCATTAGTAATGAAAATAATCCTGAAATTAGTACCGATTTACATTTGAAAATGTTTTTTAAAAATATAAATGCCAATACTGATATTAAAGAAAGATTTAAGAAATTAGTTGTAAAGTACATTAAAGAAAATCCATCTTTAGATAGAGATGAATTTTTAAAAGGGCTTCAACCTCAATATGCATCTCAATTTGACGAAGATTTAACATTCGATGATTTGAACTTTGATGATGATAACTATACTTATCCAGAATATAATTATTTTGAGGGGTTTGGTAGACAAATTCCTAATAAAGAGATAATTCGGACAAAGTTACTTAGCCAATATGCAAGTGATTTTAAAACACATAGCATCCGAAATGATGGTTCTGAAACGAATGATAGTAGTGATGGTTCTGAAACGAATGATAGTAGTGATGGTTCTGAAATGAATGATAATAGTAGTGCAGATAGTTCTGAAATGAATGATAATAGTAGTACAGATAGTTCTGGAATAATTGATGATATTAGTATTGATGGCTCTCAAATAAATGATATTAATAGTATTAATAATTTAGAATCAGATGATTATATTGATTCTAAACCTGATGCACGATTAAGTACTGATTTTTCGATTATTAATAATACTGAGAAAACGTTTTATTATATTTTTACTTCAATGGTCACTGTCTTATCCTTTTTTTTAAAAATGCTATCGTCTTTAAAATATGATTTAGTTGATGAAAACCGACCGTTAAGAAGAACTCCAAGACGTCAGATAAGATGGGATGACGTATCTTCAAATGATTTTGTCGATGAACATCAATTTTTAAGAAGAACTCCAAGACGCCAGTTTACATGGGGCGATGGACAATCTTTAGACAATGAAATTGAAAAAGATTTAGCTCAACGTTTTCAAGAAAGCTTAAATTTTTATGAACAACGTAATAAGCAAATAAGTCTTAAAGATAAACTAAAAAAACTATTAGATACGTTTTACGATAATACCATTGTTTTTATTTCAAGAGAAATTTCAGCTGAGGAAAAATTTAAATATGATGCTTACTATTATCAAATGATTGAACTTTATCGAAATTATTCTGAATTTTTTGAAAATTATGACCAAACTAAACAATTTTTTGATCATATTCGAATTTATGAGCTCGTTTATACATTGTCTGATTATAAAGATCGTATTGAGATGAAAAGTTTTTATTATGAACTTCCTGAAATTCATAAAGCAAACTTTTTTATTTCTCAAATTTCATTTTTAACTGACTCTATTGATTCTTTTGATCACCGAAAAAAGGTTATCAAAACATTTATTAAGACACCATCTTTTGCTAAAGAAGGTTTCTATTTTAAGCAGTTAAAGATGTTGCTTGAATCAGTAGATGACGATCAAAAAGAATCGATGCTTTGTAAGTTTAATGATTTAGTTAAAAGTTTTAATGATAAATCACAAGATTCAAATATTGAGATCATGCCATTTATTGAAGATGTTACTTTATCTTCCGATCGAATAGCAATTATTAAGTATCTCGGATCACGTTTGAAAAGTGGATATGATATAGAATTTTTGTCACAAGCTTTATCACTTGTTTCTGGTATAACTGATGGAAAACAACGAATTGATATAATAAAAGCATATTTATTATTTGATAAGGATATTAGGGGTAAATATTTGGTTGATCGATTAAATCAATTAATGAATCAATCGAATAATGGGGATTTTCGTTTCCTTATTATTTCTGAATATAATCGATTACCAAATCAATATCAGTCTGATCAATTTAAAATTTTAATGGATCAAGATTTACAAGACATAGAATTGAAGTTTAGATATTTAATGAATGAAATTAGGGATCTTATTATTGACTATAAGTTGAATCGATCCATAAAAAGTTTTATAGAAGTTATGGAGGTTCTTCATGAATTTAAATGTTTTTTTAATGAAATTTATTATAAGCCAACATTAGTGAAATATGAGAATGTTTATTTTGCTAAGATTTTAACTAAAATTTTATTTGCAATAATCCATGATAAATATTTTTACAATATCCTGTATCAGAAAAATAACTAATTACTTTGTTATTTTATTGATAAAAGTATCACTTATTCTATAAATTTCTTTTAACCGGTCCTCTGAAAATGAGTTTATTTTTGATGTCATAAATTTCATGCGATAATTTTTGGAGAAAAAATCTTTATGGTCACCTATAAATCTCCAATAAAGGGCATCCATAATGGCGCACCAATCATCTTTTTTAAAATGACTCATTTTACGAATATAATTAGATCCACTAAAGTATGGCTTTGTAGCAAATATTCCGCCATCTGAAAATTGACTCATTCCAAAAACGTTTGGTCCCATTACCCAGTCTGATGAATCAATAAAGCATTCCATAAACCACTTGTAAACTTCTTGTGGATGAATTTGACATAACAACATTATATTACCGATTACCATTAATCGATTGATGTGATGGGTATAACCCAACCTTAATACTTGTTTTATTGCATCATCTAATGGAGGGATTCCTGTGGTTCCATCATACCAATGATGACTTAATTTTCGTTGATGATTAAAGAAATTACTTTTTTGTTGAATATCATCAAATTCATTATAAATACCTCGAATGAATTCACGCCAGCCAATAATTTGACGAATAAATCCTTCATATGAATTAATTGGTATTTGTGATTCATAAGGTTTGATTTTTTCGATAATTTCTTTTGGCGTAATTAGCCCACAATTTATAAATGGTGATATTGCAGAGTGAAATAAAAAATCGGACCTTGAATCAATCGCATCTTCATAATCACCAAATAAATTGAATCGTTCCTGAATAAATTGATCGACCCAGTCATTAACTTCCACACGATTTGTTGGAAACCAGCACTCTCCATTTTTTCCAATATGATTTGAGAACTTTTTTGAGACTAATGCTTTTACATTGTTTAGGTGCTTTGAAGATGAGCCTAATTTTATCGATGGAAATGAAATTTGTTTGGGTGTTTTTTTTCGATTATCTTCATCAAAGCTCCATTGGCCGCCCTTTGGTTTAGAATCATCCATTAAAATATTAAATGTTTTACGTTGTTTCTCATAAAAGGTTTTCATAAATGGACGCTTTGAACTGGCTAAATAATCTTTAAATACTTGTTTGGGTGTTAAAAATAATGGACTCTGATAACTAACTTTTTTAATTCCAAGATTGTTACATAACTCGTCAATTTTTTTATCAAAAAATGAATCTTCAATTTCAATCATATGAATACATTCAACATGATTATCTTTACAAAACTGTTCAAGTATTTTTATGTAGGTTTGTTTGTTAGATTCCGGTAAATGATGATAATAAGTTTTACAGCCAAAGGCTGTTAGTTCATCATTAAATTCTCGCATTGCAGTTAAGAAAAATATTAGCTTGAGTTGATGGTAATTAAAATGGGTACAAAGGTCATCACTTTCACACATGAAAATTGGATGTTTTGTAACTTCTGGAATTAAAGATGGCTCACATAATTGATTTCCTAAAATTACTGATAGATCTTTAATCATTCTCTTACTCCTTCAAATCGTTTTATTTTTTCAAATGCTTCAAGCGATTCATCTCGAGATTTCTCAAAATTAATGATTCTATTTGGGTAATTAGACCCTAAATTAACATTTGAATTTTTTAAAACTTCTTTGGGTGCTGTCCATGGCTCATTTAAATACTCATTTGGTAAATCCGCTAATTCTGGGATATATTTTCTAATATATGAACCTGTGGGGTCAAACTTTTTACCTTGTAATGTAGGGTTAAATATTCGAAAATATGTTGCAGCATCTGTACCAGTTCCAGCTACCCATTGCCAGCTCGCTGCATTTGTTGCTTGATCAGCATCAAATAAACAATCCCAAAACCATTCTTCGCCATGTGTCCAATGATATCTCAGATTTTTTACTAAAAATGACCCACAGATCATTCTTAATCGATTGTGCATGTAGCCAGTTTGATATAATTCACGCATTCCAGCATCTACAATTGGATATCCTGTATTTCCATAGCACCATGCTTTGAAATTTGTTTCAGTAAATTCCCAAGGAAAGTGATCAAATTGTTTTTGAAAATTCTTTGTTGATAGATTAGGCCTGTGATAAAGGAGATAGTATGCAAACTCTCTCCAACCAAGTTCGCTAATAAAATGATCACGATCTTTACCTTGTCCATGTAGTATTGTTTCGTGATATATCTGACGAATTGAAATTTGACCAAAATGAATATAAGGAGAGAGTCTCGAAACATTCTTTTTTGATGGGAAATTTCGTTTTTGTTTATAGCCAATTAATCCATTTTCTCTAAAAGTTTTCCAAACCTTTTGAGCCCCTGATTCTGAAATAGGCCAATGATTTGTTATGGATTTCGTCCATTGATGATTTGGTATAGGAATTATATTATCAATCGAATTTGATTCTGAAAATTTTTCAATATTCTTGGTTATATTCAATTGTTTTGGTTTTGCAGGTTCAGAATCTTTTAAACACCCTTTTCTAAAAAATGGGCTAAAAACTGTATAAATTTCTTGATCATATTTAAAAAGATGTCGAATATCCCATAGAGTTCGTTGATTGGTTGTAATAACACTACAATCAAGCTGATTAAGGGCTTGAATAACATTTTGGTCACTTTGTTCAATCGCAGGATCGTAAGTATGATCAAAATATACACTATTTATAGAGTGGTTTTTCACTAAGTTACTAATAATTTGATTTGGTTGTCCAATGAAAATAGACAATGAATTTGATAGACTTTCATTTAAATCTTTTAATGCATGATTTAGCCAAACCTGGGAAGCACCACCTAATTCACGTTGAGATGTATCGACGATATAAATTGGATAACATTTGTTATATTCCATGGCTTTTGTAAGTGCTTCGTTATCTGAAACTCTTAAATCATAACGAAACCACATGATAGATTTTTGGTTTTTCATTATGCAATCATATATTCTGCTGATAAGTTTCCATACTTATCCCACTGATATAATATTCTTACATGACCTTCATGAGTAAGGTATAAAAGGTCCAATTTATCAAAGTTACAAACACAAGCAGCAAAATTCTCATAAGGGTCAACCTTCACAATTTCAGTTGAAGATTCTTCCCATAGTTCTTTTGTTTTTTCTGGAATGATCATCGATGGTGGTTTTGAAAATGCATAACATTTTTTTTGAGAATCTGTTGTTTGATTATATAAATAATTGCTGAGTCTATCTTTGTGGTGAATATGCGCAACACAAGAAAAGCGTAATTGTAATTTGTCAGGATTTGAATAGAATAGCAAAGAACAATGATTATTCTCTTTTAACTGTGTAACTTTTGGTGCTCGTAAATCTGTATGAAATATTATTGAACGTCTTTTTAATGCCCAGCGCCTTAATACAACCATACGTTGTTCAATTGAATGTTTATTAAATGATGCAATTGTAAATTGATGGAAAGGATGCTTTGCAGTTTGAGTTCCCTTTTTTAGTAATTGATTAGCAAGTTCTAAATACTCTTTTTGCGAATTGATCATATAATTATCTTATAGTAAATTTTTAATTTGATGATATTATTTTTTTGATTCGTATTTTTAACTATAATAATAAAGTGCTTAAAGTATCGAATTCAGTTGATTCTTTTGATTATGTTGTAGTTGATGGCTGTCCCTCTGGTTGGGTGGCTGCTTCTATAAGAGGAAAAAATATCCATATTTTCTATCATCAATTTTTAGATGTATTTAATCTTCAATCAATTCAAAATATTTTTATTGATATGCCAGTAAAATTGCCTGAATTTCTATCTGATTATCCTCGTTCATCCGATAAACAAGCGAAGAGGCTCCTTGGCCAATTCCATTCGAGTATTTTTTATTCACCGTTAGAAGAGTGGTTAGATATGTCTTATGAAGAAATAAACTTTTTGTGTCATCAAAATAACTTACCGAAGTTATCTAAACAAAGTTATCATTTATTTCCAAAATTACGTGAACTTAATAAGTTTCAACAACTATTCCCCAATGATATTTTTGAAATACATCCTGAATTATTGGTTTATTATTTTTTGTCAAAAGAAAAATTATCTAAAAAACAATTAGATGGTCAATATCAACGATTAAATCTAATTAATGATTTGTTTGGCTTTAACGTATCGTTTAATGAAGTCAAAAATGTAATTCAAACGTTAAAACTTAATAACTCTACATTACGTATAAATGTTGATGATATTATTGATGTGATTTTTGTTTGCTGTCTAATAGAAAAATTTGGTTTTAGATTTAAAAGAATCATTGATAAAGACACTTTGTATAGTTGGTTTAGTTTGTTTTTTTAGTTATGAATGTTATTTGGATAAAACGAGATTTAAGATTACATGATCACCTTCCAATTAATGAAGCTTTAGAAAGTGGTAAGGATGTTTTACTTTTACATATCATCGAACCACACTTATGGAGTCAACCTGATTTAAGTGGTAGGCAATATGATTTTTACTTAGAATCATTACAAGATTTGAAAAATGAATGTAATGAATACAATATTCCTTTCTGTGTAAGAGTTGGTGAGGTTGAACCTATTTTTACTCAAATTCACAAAGAATTATTGATCGATTCAGTATTTTCTCATCAAGAAACTTGGAATGATTGGACGTATCAAAGAGATAAACGCATGACTTTATTTTTTGAAAAAAATAAAATTAGTTGGTGTGAATTTCAACAATTTGGTGTTTTTCGTAAACTAAAAAGTCGGAGTGGATGGTCAGCAAAGTGGTCAAACTTAATGGATAAACCAATTGTGAAATTCAATAATAAGCCAAATTTTATTAATTTAAAGTCTGATAAAATTCCAAAAAAAAATCAGTTATTAGAAGATGATAGCTGTTTATTAAGGCAAACAGGTGGTCGACAGCATGCATTAAATTTATTAACTTCGTTTTTTGAAGATCGAGGTTGTTTTTATACAAAAGCAATGTCTTCTCCCATCACTGCTCCAAATGCATGTAGTCGCTTGTCTCCGTATATTGCCTTTGGGTGTATTTCAATGAAAGAAGTTCATCAGTTTGCAAAGAAATTTCAAATAAAAGGTTCATTTGATTATCGGAAGAATAAACAGGCTTGGCGTAGTGCAACTCGGTCATTCACAGGACGATTGAGATGGCATTGTCATTTTATTCAGAAATTAGAGGATGAACCAACTATTGAGTTTGATCATATTCATTCAGCTTATCATTCAATTGAATATAATGATCCCCAAAAAAATGATTTGTTTGAACGTTGGACTGAAGGTAAAACAGGATTTCCTTTAGTCGATGCTTGTATGAGAGCGTTAAACCAATGGGGTTGGTTAAATTTTAGGATGAGAGCAATGGTTATGAGTTTTGCCGCACATCATTTGAATTTGCACTGGAGGTATCCAGCTATTTATCTTGCATCCCAATTTGTTGATTATGAGCCTGGTATACATTTCTCTCAATGTCAGATGCAGGCTGGAACAACCGGTATAAATACTATAAGAATCTATAATCCTATTAAACAGGGCCAAGATCATGATCCAAATGGTGAATTTATCAAATATTGGGTACCAGAGCTGAAAAATTGTCCTAAAGCGTTTGTTCATATGCCTTGGGGGTGGAATTCACCAGATAATACATATTCAGATCCAATTGTTAATGAACGTCTAGCAAGAAAAGCTGCTGCTGATCAATTATATCAACTGAGACAATCGTTAACATTTAAAGATGAAGCCGGTAAGATTGCAAATAAACATGCTAGCAGGCGCCCTAATAAAATAAAACACAAAGAGGCTCAATCTAATCAACTTTCAATTTTTGATATCGATAAGTAAATTTGGTGATAGAATAAAATTATGAAACATAAAATACTTGTAACTGGCGCTAGCGGCTATATTGGTGGACGATTAGTTGATGACTTATTGAAGATTAATAGTGATGTAGTATCTATGGTTCGTCGTCCTGATCAATTTGAACATCAATTTCCTAAAAAGCATGAAATTAGATATGGAAATACATTTGAATCTGATAGTTTAGATAAAGCATTAGAAGGTATTGATATAGCTTTCTATTTAATTCATTCGTTAGCATATGATAGTAATTTTGAAGAATTAGAAATTATGTCTGCTCGTAATTTTATTGCTGCTGCAGAAAGACAAGGGGTTAAAAAAATAATTTATCTGGGTGGTTTATTTAATGAACATCGTCCGTTATCGCCGCATTTAAGAAGTAGGCGTGATGTTGGTGATATATTTAGAGCATCAAAAGTTCCAAGTATAACTTTTAGGGCATCTATTATTTTAGGTTCTGGTAGTCTTTCGTTTGATTTAATTAGAAATTTAACTGAACGATTACCAATTATGGTAACCCCTAGGTGGGTAAGAGTAAAAGCTCAGCCAATTGGGATTAGTGATGTTTTGTTGTATTTAAAAGAGGCGATTGAACTTAATATTGATGCTCACCAAATTTACGAAATTGGTGGAGTTGATCAAGTATCTTACTCAGAAATTATGATGGAATATGCAAAACAACGAGGCCTTAAACGTTTAATTGTCCCAGTTCCTGTACTTTCACCTTATTTATCAAGTCTTTGGTTATCAGTGTTTACACCTATTTATGCAAAGATTGGTCGAAAGTTGATTAATAGTATTAAAATACCAACGATTGTTACAAAACAAGAAAAGACATTTAAAGATTTTAGTGTTCGTCCAATCTCTTTGTCTGCTGCAATAAAAAAAGCGATTGAGAGAGAAGATAGTGAATTTAAACGCACTCATTGGGCTAGTTCTTTTTCATCATCAAACCATGATATTGATTGGCTAGAACAAAAACGTGGAAATAAGTTGGTTTATACTAAAAAGATTGTTGTAAAAAAATCAGTAGAGGATACTTTCTTTGTTATTCAACAAATTGGTGGAAAAAAAGGATGGTATTACGCAAATTTTATTTGGAAATTAAGGGGTTTTATTGATGTCTTTTTAGGTGGGCCAGGCTATCGAAGGGGTAGAAAGCATCCCGTAAGAATTAATGAAGGTGATTTTCTCGATTGGTGGCGCGTTGAACAATTTTCTCCACCGAAATGTTTAAGGTTATCTGCTGAAATGAAGATGCCAGGTCGTGCATGGATGGAATTTGAAACTAAGAAAGTTTCAGATGATAGATGTGAACTTTATTTATCGGCTATTTTCGACCCCTCTGGATTAATTGGTCGTATTTATTGGTATATTTTATATCCGATTCACTTTTTTATTTTTAATGGTCTTCTATCTCGGCTAAGAGAAGAAATAGAATCTTCATAGTTTTAACTTTAATAAATATCATTTAATCTGTGTTTATTTAACTATAGTTTTAAAATATTTAAATTTGTGTTTAAACTTTTTTATTTTATACCGATAAAAATACTATGAGTCAAAGAAATCGTGTGGCGTCCTTATGTAAAGTTGGAGCATATTGTGCATTTATCGCAGGTGCTTGTTATTCAATGATTGTTTGTTGTGCATTTTTGTCACCATCATCAATTGCATCATATGTAACGTCAGCACAATATTTTGAAGATTTTATTGGTTATCGAAATATATTTATCTTTTTAAAAGGTTTAATGGTGATTGCTAACTCTGCGTTTGTTGGCGTTGTTTTAGCTTTTCATAGTTTAGTAAGGCCTCAAAATTATGGGAAAATGACAATTTTTTCTATTTTGGCAATCATTGGTTTAGGGGTGGGTGTTTTTCAATCAGTTTTGGATATGACCATGGTGCCTTATTTAGCTGATCAATATGCAATGGGTTCAGAAACTGTTAAA
>MDTB01096530.1_pt1 | contig 10447 bp, 8 predicted proteins | sample 811161 | NCBI WGS metagenome assembly MDTB01 (sample SAMN05326650, study PRJNA326480) | marine metagenome | isolation source: seawater | place: Mediterranean Sea | collected 2009
ACATTGATACGCAATTTATCAAAAATGTAGCAAATTCTAGCAGCAGGAAAGTAAATTAACATAGCAACAATTTGGGATATGAAATATTTTAGGATAAAAGGTGCTTTAGAAAGAATTTTTCTAAAAATATCAGATATTTTCCAAATAAACCTGTACCATAATGGTTTATTTTCAAACGAATAATAAAAATAAGCTAAAAATGGAGCACCTAACTTTAGTTTTTTAACACTTTCACTCAATGCATCCTGAGTATCTGGAATATGATGCAGCACTCCTAGAGAATAACCAAAATCTTGAGAGTATTCTTTTATTCTAGATCCTTTAATATCATCACAAATAAATTTGCAATTATTCAGGTTCCTCAGATTTTCTTTTGCTTCATTAATAGCTTTTTCACTTGGATCAATACAATTTAAGCCACCAACTAAGGGAGCTACTATCCTCGCCCACCTTCCTGTTCCACAACCCAAGTCAAACCCAATTGTTTTTTTATTAAATATCTCTGGTGGGAAAATATCAAAATATTCATTAAATATTTTTTTTAATTCATTAGTATTTTCTCTATAGTTAAATTTTTTCCACTCATTACCAAAATCATTAACGACTTCTGTGTCAAAATTTTTTTTCATATTGATAGTAACTATTTATAAAATTAAAATTAGAATAATTTAAATAACTGGCTTCCTAAATCTCTCTAATATCATTTGAAGCATAATAAATAATAATTTTTTTTTAATTAAAAGAAATATAAATTGAAAAATTTTTCCTTGAATAATATATTTAAAACATATTCTTCCAAACATCCTTTTAATTGCAATATCAATTTTTTTATTGGAAGGAAATGTTTTTAATACCTCAATACCTTCTTGCACTCCAGTAACATAATAATCATTAGTAAGATTATTTTCATGTAATCGGTGTATACAACAATCAACCTTGATAGTCTTAAATGGATATTTTTTTGCTAACTTTAGAAATATCCAGAAGTCAGTTGAGTGCTTTAGATGAGTTGGAAAACCTCCAATCTCGAAATACTTTTCTTTTAAAATAATTGCAGATGCAAAACTAACAAAATTGTAATTTATTAGCTTATCAAAAACATAACCATCTAAAATTGGCTGATATTTTTTTACCTTTTTCTTCTTAAATTCAGAGTAATAAATTGTTTTTCCATAGACTAAACCTAGTGTTTCCACACTATTTTCAAATAGTTCTACTTGTCGATCTAGTTTGTCATGAAGCCATACATCATCACAATCTAAAAAAGCTATATATTTACCATTAGCTTTCTCACATGCTTTTTTCCTAGCCTCGCCCAGACTCATAAACTTTTCTGAATCATAATACTTTAGTTTTTTATCATAAGATAAGGCAATATCTTTACTGTTGTCAGTGGACATATTATTCCAAAAAATAATTTCCCAATTTTTATATGTCTGATTATAAATACTATCTATTGCTTCTTTTAAAAAATGATCTGAGTTATAACAGTTCATCAAAATACTAACCAAGGGTCGTTCTTTCATTTTATTTTTAATAGTATAATTTTTTTTTTGTTTAAAGTATTATACAAAAGTGGCCAAAAATAAATATAGAAAAGATATAGATGGGCTAAGAGCAATTGCTGTATTTGCAGTAATCATTTATCATGCAAATATTACAATTAATGGATCAATCCTTCTACCAGGTGGATATATAGGTGTTGATATATTCTTTGTTATCTCTGGTTACTTAATTTCAAAAATCATCTTAGAAGAACTTTATAATAAGCAATTTAGCCTGCCTAGTTTTTATGAAAGAAGGATAAGAAGACTACTGCCAGCACTTTTTTTTGTTAGTATTATGAGTTTGATACTAGGTTGGTTTACTTTATTACCAGAAACATATTTAGAAACATCAAAATCTCTAATTGCGGCAATTTTATTCTCATCAAATTTTTACTTTTATATTACAGGGCTTGAATATGATGCATGGGTTGCAATGTATCAACCTTTTTTGCACACATGGAGTTTATCTGTTGAGGAACAATTTTATCTTATATTTCCTATCTTTTTGCTTTTTCTAATACGTATTAAACGTCCTATTCTAGTAGTACTAATAATTCTGCTAATTTCAGTCACATACGCAAATTATGTAACTAATGAAAACCCTTCTCTTTCTTTTTATTTGATATTTACAAGAGCATTTGAGTTACTTGCTGGCACATTAATTGTAATGTTAGAGCAATATAAAAAACGTATTAATATTAAATGGTTCTATAAAATCTTTCCTAAAATTGGAATATTACTCATATTTATTTCATTCTTTATGTTTGATCATAAAACAAACCATCCTTCATTTATTACATTAATTCCTGTTTTTGCTACTACTTTGATAATTTTCTTTAATAATGAAAGAGAAATGATCAATAAAGTTTTATCTATTAAACCAATAGTAATGCTAGGATTAATTTCATACTCACTATATTTGTGGCACTACCCTATTTTCGTAATGGTAAGAGAAACAAATCTTAATTCAGGGCTTATATACAATGATATAATTATCGGAATATGTATTTTAGCAATTTCTTTTCTAACTTACAGATATATTGAAAAGCCATTTAGAAACAAATCTAATTTTTCTCGAAAGCAAATATTTTTAAGTGCCGCATTTGGAGGCCTAATAATTATAATTATATCGTTCACAATAGTAATTTGTAATGGTTTTACTCAAAGAGTACCTGATATTTTAAAGTTTCATTTTGATAGTAATGCTCAACATTCTTCAAATACAACTAAACAAGATGGAAAAATTTGTATAAATAGAAAAAGTAACTTTTGTGAATTTGATCAAAGTAATGAATTTGAAAATAATATCGGAAATATATTTTTATTAGGCGATTCACACTTAGGAGTTATTCAAGAAGACCTAAGAAAAAAGCTAAATAACATTGGATATAAGACAACTATAATGACAAGTACAGGCTGCATTTATTTGCCAGATATGAACTTGTATGACAAAAATAATTTTGAAATATTAGACACATGCAGCAAACAAGTTCAAAATCATAAAAAAGAAACAATTTTAGAAAGTGAAAATTCTCTTGCACTGGTTCACGGTCGATATTCACTTTACTTAAGTGAGTTGCACTTCAATAACTTTGAAGGAGGTGTTGAAGGAGGAGAAAGAATGGGTTTTTTTTCTGCCAGAGAAAGTAATTTCGAGGATAAGGAAGCTAGAATAGAAAATATGAAAAATACAATTAATAGAGGTATTGAAGAATTCTTAGAAAACGATGTGACTGTAATATTAGTCTATCCTGTTCCTGAAGTTGGCTGGCATGTACCAAAGGAAATTTGGAAACGTGGTCCAAAAAACAATAAATTGCTTAGTGATTGGCTGGCCTCAAATCCAATATCTACCTCTCTTGATCGATACAACCAAAGAAATAAAGATATAATTAAAATATTTGATAGTTTTACGAAAAAAAATATAATCAGAATAAAACCAAGTGAAATTTTCTGCAGTACATCAGCCAATCGATGCTTTACTCATAATGAAAAATTAATTTACTATAATGATGATGATCATTTATCATATGAGGGTGGAAAGATTTTAAATAATGAAATAATTAATAAAATAGAAATATACCTAAACGCTCTACAAGAACCATTTTGAACATTTAAATAAAAGTTTTTCAATTTCTTCCTGAATACTGAAGTCAATATTACAGTTTAGCTCAGTTAATCTTCGATTATCTATTTTGAAGTCTATAATTTCATCGTTATTTAAATTATCAAGATAATTTATTTTAACATTTTTTTTAAATTTACTTTTAAGTATATCAGTAACTAAATCACAAATTTCAATTATTTGAAGGTTTTTGTTTGATGAAAAATTATAAATATTTTCGTCTAATAAATTTGTATTATTTATATAAAAATTAATAAAGTTACAAAAAGATGTAATTGTGACGAAATCTCGAGCTATTTTTTTATTTGATCGAATTGTAATCTTTTCATTTATAATCGCTTTTTTACAAATATCATTAACTAAAAGATCCCAGCAATTTGCCATCGAATTTATCGGTGGTCCAACAGCATTTGAAAGCCTTATAATAGTACCGTTAAAATCAAATTTGTTATTTAAATATACTAATTCATTCTCAGCCAAAAAATGTGTTTCAGAATAAACATTACCTGGTTTTGTTTCACTTTTTTCGGTTAGCTTGCCCTGGAGAGGAGAGCCATAAACATGAACAGTAGAAACATAAAAAAAATTATTAATATTTTTTTCTATACATGAATGCATTAATCTCTTTGTATTTTGAAAATTTACTGAATATGCAAGCTCTGGAAATTTATTTGAGTCACTAAAGTTTAAAGCTGCTAGATGAATAACGTGCGTAACACCATCTAATATATTGTCAAAATTCTTTTGATTTTCATAATTGTATTCAACAATCTCAAAATTATTTGCATTCTTCTTGAAATCTGCCAAAAGTGAGTCACTCTTTCTTGAGAGAGATATTCTTAGAGAGAAATTATTATTTAGAAGGCTTTCAATTATTCTCCCTGCTAAATAACCTGACCCGCCAGTTATTAATATCATTGTTTATTTTGACCAATTTTTCCAGGGTGCTTCATTTTTTTCCCACATTTGGTTCAACAAATGTTTATCTCTTAATGTATCCATGCAACCCCAAAATCCTTTATGCTGAAAAGCAGCAACTTGGTGATCCATTACCAAGTTTCTGATTGGATCTTCTTCAAAAATTGTATTATCGCCCTCAATATAGTCAAATATGTTTGGTTCACACACAAAGAAACCTCCATTGATCCATGATCCATTTTCTCTTGGTTTTTCTATAAAAGATTCTACCAAGTCATTGTCAATACTAATAGCTCCATATCTTCCAATAGGTTGAACAGCGGTCATTGTAAGTAATTTCTCTTTATCTTCATGAAATGAGACAAGTTCTTTTATATTTATATTTGATAATCCGTCTCCATAAGTCAGCAAGAATCGCTCATTATTTACATATTTGGATACTCTTTTGATTCTGCCTCCAGTCATGGTATCTAAACCTGTATCTAATAAAGTTATTTTCCATGGCTCACTTTCGTTATTATGAAAAATGATATCATTTTTTTTGAGGTCAATTGTTACATCGTTGCTATGCAAAAAATAATTTGAAAAAAACTCTTTTATGTAATATCCCCGATATCCTAATAGTATAACAAATTCATTAAATCCATGCGATGAATAGTGTTTCATGATATGCCATAATATTGGCATTTGCCCAATAGTTACCATTGGTTTCGGCTTCATATCAGTTTCTTCACTTAATCTAGTGCCATATCCTCCAGCTAAAATTAAAACTTTCATACTTTCATGCCCAATTATAATTTATTTCATTTATTTCTTTTGAAATTACTTCATTTGGATCATGTTTTATATTTGAAATATTAAGTAACATTGATCCTTCATTTGAAATAGATTGAAATCCAAACCAGATTTTAGGTGGAATCGTTATTCGACAATAATTATCATTACCCACAACAAACTCTTTAAAATTATTATTTTCAAAAAAAACAAACTTTATTTTCCCCATTGGAACAACAATATTTGATGTCATAAGATTATGATACTTCCAAGCTCTTACTTTTCCACTTTCAATATATGAAAAATAACCCTCTCCAAATCCTGAATATTCTTTATCTGAAGACTTCATAGCATGCATAACTTTTCCAGATGAAGTTGGAATAATTTTAAGTGGTGTAATGACAATATTGTCTATCACTTGGTCCATTGTAAATTTCTATTTTTTGCAATTTCAGAATATTTAATAATTTGTCGTAGACTAAACTGAAACATATTTTTTGTCATTTTAAGATAATATTCTTTATACCAATCAGTTGTAAACTCAACAACTTCACTAAACTCTAATGTCGGCCTCCAATTCATTAAAAATGAGGATTTATCACAATTTAATTGTAATAATTTTGACTCTGAAATATTTATATTTTTCTTAACAACCCAATTCATATTTTTAAGTTCATTTGACATCGAAATTAAAAGATCATTGACCGAGTAATGAGTTGAGGTATTGGGGCCAAAATTAAATGATTCAGCATGAAATTTATTCCTTTGTAATTTAGAGCCAAGTAACAAGTAGCCACTTAATGGCTCAAGCACATGCTGCCAAGGTCTTGTAGAATACGGGTTGCGGATCATTACTTTTTTCTTATTTGACCAAGCACGTATTATGTCCGGCACAATTCTATTATTTGCCCAATCTCCTCCACCAATAACGTTTCCAGCCCTTGCTGTCGCAACTTTAACTAAATTTTTGTCAAGAAAAGACTTTATATATGACTGGATAGCAATTTCAGCCATACTTTTCGATGCGCTATACGGATCAGAACCTCCGAGTCTATCTTGCTCCCTATACCCCCATTCCCATTCCATATTTTCATATACCTTATCACTGGTAATCATAACAATGCTTGTTTTGATCTTACTTTGCCTAACTGATTCTAACATCTTTATTGAACCAAATGTATTTGTTTCAAATGTATTCAGTGGATATTGAAAAGACTCACTAACTAAAGCTTGAGCAGCTAAATGAAAAATGACATCTGGTTTCACTGACTTTAATAATTTTGTCAGGGACTTAATATCATTTATATCTCCTTTTTTATGTTTAATAAGTTTATCAAGTTTACATGACTCAAAATTTGATGGCTCTGTAGGAACATTATTTGCATATCCATAAACATTAGCACCAAGAAGCTTGAGCCAAATGGAAAGCCAACTTCCTTTAAACCCAGTGTCACCAGTGACTAATACGTTTTTTCCCTTATAATTGTTTGAAAACATTATCTATCTATAAATTTTTTATCACACTATCATTTTGTCGCAAAATATTGTAATTAAATTTCTTACAAAATTAATAGATCAGTAAAGCTATTGGTGTTATCGTATTTTTTATACAATCTTTCAAGATTCTCTCTATTTAATTCTTCATATTCGCTAATTTTCAAATTTAAATCTACAAAGTGTTTATACTTACTTTCTTCAAGTATCGATACCAAATCTTGAAAAGACCTATTTTCCTTCATCATTTCAGGAGCAAATTCAATTGCAAGTAAAGGTTTATTTGACAAAACTCCCTTTGCACCCCTTAATACAAAGCTCTCGTAACCTTGAACGTCCAACCATATTAGTGTTTCCTTATATTCAAGATTTAGGTTCACGCTGTCCAAAGATTTTGATTTAATAATTATTTTCTCAGCTTCATGAATGTTCTGTTTTGAAGAGATTCTATTATCTCCATAGTTATCTGCTGACAATAAAAGATTTACACTCTCATTTTCTTTTTCTCCCAGTGCGAAATTAAATGATTCAATCCTATTTTGAAGGTTATTGAGTACTATATTTGTTTGCAATAATAAGTAATTTTTTGGATCAGGTTCAAATGCGAATGCATTTTTAATAATTTGACGTTTACAAGCTGGTATACATATTGTTCCAATATTAGCGCCAATATCTACTATATTAGTTATCTTATATTCATTTTTTGTAATATTTATAATCTTTAACAATTTATCAAAATCTGTTGGTTGTTTTGTTACAAATAAATGTTTGGAAATAATTTTGTCTTTGGGATAAATTATAAATGACTCATGTTTTGTTTTTATAGCAATATATTCCTCATTTTCACTGAGATCGAACAACAACGATCTGAATAACTTATTATTGATTGGATATAAAATTATTAGTAATGGTTTAAAAAAATTATATATTATTTTAAAAATTTTTTTCATAATATAATTATAATTTATTTACTTGATTCCAGAATCTCGTGTATGACTTGCCATCAATTTTAAAAAAATATTTTTTAATGGTATCTGAAAATGAATAATTTTTTGAACTATCAACAAAATGTTCAATCGTATTTTCTAATTCTTTGACACTATTGGCTATAAAAATATCATCCTCGTCGTCATATAATGGTAATGCTTTGTTCTGTGAAACTCTTATTGATGGCACATTAAATATAAGGGACTCCAATGCCATACTAGAATAGCCTGTAATGAGTAAGTCACTTATTAGAAGCATTTGGCTTGTTTCAAACTTATCATTTATAATTATTTTACTATCAAGTTTGTAGCGGTTAATGTAATCATCCAATTCTTGCTTTGAAAAAAGAATATGTTTAGAAATAATAAATACAACTTTTTTATTGCTAAATTTTTTAAAGTTAATTTTCCTCACCAATTCCATCGTATTAAAAAAATCTACTCCAATTGAAGGAGCTATAAGTATTACAAAAGCCCCCGATAGACCAAATTTTTTTTCAACTTGTGAAGATATCTTCTCCTTGTTTGCAAATAATTCAGTGAAACTGTCATATTTGATACATCCGATGATATGGAGTCGATCAGAGGGCATATATCTGTTTATAATGTTATAGGCGTGCTCTCCATGTAAGTAGTAATGGTCTGGCATAGGTGAATAGGACTTTTCTTTTGAAACTCCTAAAAATTCATTTCTGCTGTTTATAAAATCAATTTTATTAGAATTAATTTCTGAATGCTGAATAGAAATAAATTTACAATTTGAACAGTGATTACGCGTAAAATAATATATTGCTCTGATACCTGATAAATTTTCAAGAGTGTTAACAGTTATTAGTTTTGTTGAATTAGATTTAGCCCAGTTAGCATAACTATATGCACTAAATAAGGAATTCTGAAAAGTACCAAAGAAGCTTTGCTCAAGTTCATCTATTAGAATTTTGCTACAATCAATATTATTTATTATAAAAAGCTCTCTAAATGAATTTTTATTTTTTATAAAAATAAATTTAACATACAGCCATAAAATACCAAAATGGATACGAATTATATCAGTAAATTTAATATAGTTGTCAAGTACTAATATTCTTGATTTTGAAGAAGAATATTTTTTTAATCTTTTATAGAGCCTTATTGGGTTTAGTGTACTTAAATCTTTTTTTAAATGTATAATATATGTATGTTTATATCCATATTCACTAGACTTAATAGGAAGTTTGCCTAAATTTCTATCAATTATTACATCATTATTATTTTTTAAATTAATTTCAAGTGAGTAAAAGAATATATTGTTAGACTCTATATTCATCTTTTTTACAAAAGCTTTTATTAACAAAAACTTAATACAGTCGTATAGAAATAAGTATATAAAATAAGACACTCCCCTTTTTTTTGCTTGATTAGATATTTGTATTTCCTCGCCAAATAGCTTTTTTACTAACTTAGTGAACCATGTATTGTTGATATAAATATCCTTTTTTATTAAATTTGAAGACCACCATAATGAATATCCATTAAAAACTAATAATTTTTTAATTGGCTCAATATTTTTATCTGAGGCAGTCCAATTAATGAAAGTTTCAGTAATCGAATTAAATTTAATTGATTTCATTTTTTTGCCTTAATTTAATATAAATATAATAAAATAAAGTCATAAAAAATATTCCAGAAATAAAATTATTTACAGATATGAATATTAGTAACGAAGTGACTGAAATATAATAGGCCTTGTATTCTGCATTAGAATTTCCAAACAATTTTCTTATATCTAAAATTAATAGAGCAAAAAGATAAATAAAAAAAATAATGCCAAATAAACCATAAGCAGTCATAAAATATAAGATTACACTATGAAGTGAGACATTTTCCCTAGTGGAATATATTCTCGATCTTTGTTTAATTGATTTGTTAATTTCCGTATCTTCAAATCCTTGAATATACTCGATTAATTTTCCAGGTTCATCATCAGCATAATCTATAAGTTGGTTTGCTCCTATGGGCCCATATCCAAAAAGATTTTTCTCAATTAGTTGAAAGTTTTCTGACCAAATTAGGAGTCGTGCTATCGAACTATATGGCGTAAAAGTTGCGTCCGAACTATTTCTTTGAATAATAATAAAAATAGAAAGAAGTATAAGTATGCACGACATAATTAAAATAATAAATTTCACTCCTCGTGAAATATTTTCTTTAAAATTGAATAGGAAAAATATACTCAAAAGTGAAATTAAGATAACTGAAATTATTGCGGATCTAGTGCCAAGTAGCATAATGACAATAAATAAAGATGCCAATAAAAAACCTATGGTATCTCTTCTGTATAATAATAATGGGATGGCAAATAACATAAAATATTTATCTAAAGGACTAGGAATGAAAACAAATTTAAATCCTTCATTTGCTGTATAAATATTTCCTGCGTGAAGAAATAGACTAAGCGTTAAATCGAATAGTACAAGTAAAGAAAATAGCATGAAGAAATTTTGAAGCTTTTCAAAGACCTTTTTTTCACCATAAATGATATTATGAATAGCTATAATTGATGTTAGCAACCATAAATTTCTTAATACCAGTCCAATACCATGTTCCGTGTAATAGAAGACACT
>MDTB01101018.1_pt1 | contig 10447 bp, 9 predicted proteins | sample 811161 | NCBI WGS metagenome assembly MDTB01 (sample SAMN05326650, study PRJNA326480) | marine metagenome | isolation source: seawater | place: Mediterranean Sea | collected 2009
CAAATATTTCTGTTGCTAAAGAGCAAAAACAGGAACTGTCAAGATACCTTGAAAATATTGATAGAGCAAAAAATAAGCTTGAGCTAACAGAAGGTGCAATGGAACAAACTATAAATATTCTAACACGGATTTATGAACTAACCATACAGGCTGAAAATGACGTAAACTCAGCTTCTGACAGAGCTGCCATTAAGATGGAAATAACCCAACTGAAAGATGCAATGTTTGATGTTGTAAATACAGAAGATGCCTCAGGACAAGCTTTATTTGCAGGATATAAAGTAAATCAAAATGCTTTTGCAAAGGATATTGATGGGAATATTCAATATATGGGAGATAGAGGCAAAAATTATTTGAAAATTGCAGAAAATATGACACTCTCGACTGGCATTGATGGTGCAACTGCGTTTCTTCGTGTGCCTTCCGAAAATGACCATAAAAGTGTGTTTCGAGTGATTGAAGCAATTGAAGATGGGTTCGATACTGGCAGTTTCCCAGATATAGCAATTTCTGACTTGCAGCGTGGAATTGAACATTTTGGACTTCAGCGAACTTATATTGGTGCACAAATTAACAAAGCAAATATCCAAGAGGAAGCCCTGCAAAGAAGACAAATCATCATGTCAGAAAATTTATCACAGCTTGAAGATGCAGATATAACTAAATTAGTAACAGAACTTCAAACAATGTTGGTCAATAGAGATGCAGCCACCCAAGCCTTCGCAAAGATAGGCCAGCAAAGCCTGTTTGATTTTTTACGTTAGTCTAAAAGGGAAATTCAATGAATAGTTTAACTAACATGAATGCTGAAAAGATACGTGACCAAATCCTAGAATTATCAAAGGAATATAGTAGGCTAGTCCATTGTAATGGGATGCCTTTGAGTCAAAATGAAACCGAAAATATTGGATATGAAACAAATAATTCAGAATTTTTTCCTGGGATTTCTTCTATTGATTATGCTGCGCGCGTTTTTGATGAAAAAGAGGTTGCTGCTGCAATTAACACTACTCTCGATTTTTGGCTTACTTTGGGTCAGGAGGGGGAAGCAATGGAACGCGAATTCGCACAATTTCTTGGCATAAGAAAAAGTTTATTAGTTAATTCTGGGTCTTCGGCAAACTTAGTTGCTCTTAGTACTCTTACTTCACCAAAGGCTCCTGGCAGAAGAATTATGAAAGGTGACGAGGTCATAACTTGTGCTGCAGGTTTTCCAACAACTGTTTCCCCTATAATTCAAAATGGTTTAGTGTCGGTTTTTATTGATAATGACCCATTGACGGGAAATTTAGATGTAACTCAACTTGAACAAGCTTACAGCCCAAATAAAAGCAAAGCCGTAATGGTTGCTCACACTCTTGGCAATCCCTTTGATATTTCAGCAGTCCTTTCTTTTTGTAGAAAGTATGATTTATGGCTTATTGAGGACAATTGTGATGCTTTGGGCTCTATTTATCAAATGCCAAAATATTTGGCAGACCAAGTTGGACACTCCAAATCTTCTAGTGGCTTAGAGAATAAAGCAGAGCTTATTGAGAGATGGACAGGAACTTGGGGTGACCTTTCTACCCAATCTTTTTACCCACCCCATCATCTCACGATGGGTGAAGGTGGTGCAGTAAATATTTCCGGTTCATTAAAATTACATCGCATTGCAGAAAGCTTTAGAGATTGGGGAAGAGATTGCTGGTGCCCTAGTGGGAAAGATAACACTTGCGGTCTGAGATTTGACCAAACATTAGGAACTCTTCCATGCGGTTTTGACCATAAATATACCTATTCTCATATAGGGTATAATTTAAAACCCCTTGATATTCAGGCTGCTATTGGAAGGGAGCAATTAAAAAAACTTCCTGGCTTCATCTCTAGGCGAAAAGAGAATTGGACATACCTTCGAAAAGGTCTGGATAATTTAAGTGAATATTTTGATTTTATGCTACCAACCCATGCAAGAGCTTGGGATGGAGATAATTTTATATGGGATAATACTGGGTGCAAAACAGACTGCAGCTGGTTTGGCTTCATGCTTAAAGTAAAACCAGAAGCTCCATTCTCACGATTAGAACTAGCACAATTTTTAACCGAGAAAAAAATTGGTAACAGAATGCTTTTTGGAGGCAACCTCCTAAGACAGCCAGCATTAACTCAGTTAAGACAGGATTATCCAGACGCAGTAAGAGTTGTTGGAAAATTACAGGGGGCAGATCAATTAATGAATCAATGTCTATTTATAGGAACATTCCCAGGCCTTAGCAATAGAATGATGAACTATATTATTGATTCAATTAATAAATTTTGTGCAAAATAAAATTTTTTTTAAAGCAAAATTATATCAAATTAAATTGAATAAATACTTCCTCCGCACCAATATTTTTAAAAATTTGCAGCAACAAATTAAAGCTAATCTGAAAAATTAGTTTTTTCCTCACTGGTATGAACTTTGCATAAAAAATTAATGAATATTACTGGGAGCATTAGATGAAAGCTGTAATTCTCGCTGGCGGGTTTGGTACTAGGATTTCGGAAGAATCTCACCTTAAGCCTAAGCCATTGGTAGAGATAGGAACAAAGCCAATTTTGTGGCATATAATGAAGATATATTCTGCCCACGGAATAAATGATTTTGTTATTTGCTGCGGTTATAAAGGAAATATGATCAAAGAATATTTTTCTAATTATTTTATGTATTCTTCAGATGTAAGTTTTGATTTTAAAGAAAATGAAATGCAATTTCACAAAAAACGTTGTGAGCCATGGAAGGTAACCCTTGTTGATACGGGTGAAGAAACTATGACTGGTGGCAGAATACGACGCATTTCAGATTATATAAAAGATGAATCGCACTTTTGCGTAACTTATGGTGATGGCGTTGGAAATATAAATATCTCTGAGTCTATAAATTTTCATAAAGCTCACAAAAAAATAGCTACATTAACTTCGACGTATCCATCTGGGCGTTTTGGCGCGTTAGATATTAAAGATAGTAAAGTTTGTCAGTTTAAAGAAAAGCCTAGGGGTGACGGAGCGAAAATAAATGGCGGATTTTTTGTATTTTCCAAAAATATCCTAAATTATATCGATGGGGACAATGTCATTCTGGAGCAAGAACCCTTGCAGACATTAGCTCATGAGGGCCAATTAATGGCTTTTGAGCACGAAGGCTTTTGGCAACCAATGGATACTATGCGAGATAAAAATATGCTAGATCAAATTTGGGATAGCGGCGACGTTCCTTGGAAAATATGGAATTAGTTAATGCCTGCTTTAATTGAACAAAAATTTTGGAAAAACAAACGCGTATTTGTTACCGGAAATACTGGTTTCAAAGGAAGTTGGATGTGTCTTTTACTTCAAAATCTAGGGGCTATTGTCAAAGGCTTTTCTTTAGAGGTTGAAACGAAACCTTCAATGTTTGTATTGGCAAATATAGAAGATGATATAGATACAGAGTTTAACAATATTCTAAATTATGATGCTCTGGCCAAAAGTATGAAGAGTTTCAATCCTGAAATTTTAATTCATTTAGCAGCTCAACCTATAGTGCAATTATCTTATCTAAAACCGCAAGAAACCTATTTTACTAATGTCATGGGCACCGTAAATGTTTTAGAAGCGGGAAGAAGCTGTTCTAATCTACAAGCTATTTTAAATATAACTTCAGATAAATGTTATGAGAATAATGAATGGGAATGGGGATACCGTGAGAATGACAGGTTAGGTGGTTTTGACCCTTACAGTAGCAGTAAAGCCTGTGCAGAGCTAATCACAAACAGCTACCGGAATTCATTTTTTAGCTATAGAAATGCACCTAATATTGCTACAGCAAGAGCTGGAAACGTCATAGGTGGCGGTGATTGGTCTGACAATAGATTATTCCCTGATTTAATAAGGTCCGTTGAAAATCAATCTGAATTAATAATAAGAAATCCTGATGCATTAAGACCTTGGCAACATGTTCTTGATTGTCTATCTGGTTATTTAATTTTGTGCCAAAATTTGTATTTAAATCAATCGCTATCCGGTAGTTGGAATTTTGGACCTGATAATTCTGACACTCACACAGTTAGGTGGATGTTGAATTACACCAAAGAACATTTTGAACATTCTTTTTCTTGGAAATTAGACGGAAAAGCAACAGCTCATGAAAGTCAAATGCTAAAACTAGATATTAACAAGTCGAAAAATAAACTTAACTGGGAAAGTATCTGGAATACTGAGCAAGCTATTGATAAAACTCTAATTTGGTATTCAGATTATTTTGCCTCTAAAAATTTAAAAACAACCACGTTAAACCAAATCACTGAATATCAGTATTCAGCGGAAAAAGCTATTTTCAATAAAATTCATGGGATAGAGTTTAGTGAGTAAGATATTGCTTACAGGAGCCAATGGATTTCTGGGAGCATTTATGCTTGATGAGCTTTTAGCAAAAGGTCACGAGGTTACGATTATCAAAAGACCAAATTCAGACCTACAAAGAATACATAAGCATATAAATAAAATAAAAATTTTCGAAATTATATCTTATCCTTTAAGCAAACTTTTTATTGAGACAAAATTTGATATCATTATTCATCTAGCCTGCTGTTATGGAAGAAATAATGAGACAGATATTGAAATTGTAGATAGCAATATTCTCTTCGGTCTCGAGTTAATACAACAAGCGATTAACCATAATGTTAATACTTTTATTAATACGAGCAGCTTTCTAGTAGATAGACCCCTAAGCGGACATGAACTGAAACCTTATATTTTGTCTAAAAAACAATTTTCCCAATGGCTAAATTATTACAGTAATCAAATCCAAGTTATAAATCTAAAAATAGAACATGTTTTTGGGCCCAACGACAACCAATCAAAATTTGTACCTTGGATCATCTCTGAAATTAAATCCAAAAAATATCCTATATTGCTTAACCAGGGTGACGAGCTCAGAGATTTTATTCATGTAAGTGACGTCGTTGGTGCGTTGTTGTTCCTTTTAAATAAAAAACTACCTAAGAAAAAATATAATAATTTCAATATAGGCTCTGGAAACTATCTAAAAATAGAAGAATTTTTAGGTTTAGCTCAAAAAATCCATAAAGAGCTTAATAGTAAGCATCCAACATCTCCAAAACTCAAGAAAATTAATAATCAAAATCAGGAAAACAGAGTAAACACCAGAATAAATGCGCTAAAAGACTTAGGATGGCACCCAAATTGCACAACCGAAGAAGGAATTTACGATTTGTTCAGTTGATATATTCCGATTGCATATAAAAAAATTACTAGCCTACTTTATAAGTAAAAAGGATATTTAATGAGCCATAATCTTACTATAGTGTTCCCAAGTTACAATAGAGGCAAAAGGTTATATAATACCATAGCCAAACTGGGCGAAAACACCAAAAACTTATACCCGACAATTGTCTTAGATAATGGCTCATCTCGAGAGATTGAATATTATAAAAAAATAGGAGAACTCTCAAAAAAGATTGTTGGATTAAAATATGTCAAGCAACCTTATAATATCGGACTACAAGGAAATCTTGCATCTGCATTTGATCATGTAAAAACTGAATTTTTCATAGTAGTAGGGGATGAAGACGAACCTAAATATGAAAATTTATATAGTATAGAAGTGCAATTATCATCTGTGAAAAACCTTGCTGCTGCAAGAGCATCTACTGGAAGCGCTTCTAATTACAATGTTCATAACATACAATATAAAACAGAGATATTTAACCCTGGTTATCGGTCGATTGAAGCGTTTGGATTATGGGGTAATTACATATCTGGCGGAATTTTTAATACTAAAATTCTGAAAGAAAATGGTTCAGTGGAGCTTCTAAAGCAAAAAGCAAATCTACAACATGACTATCCTCATGTATTTTTATACATGCTTGCTGCTACAAAAGCGAAAACTATGCTTTTAGAGGATATTGGTTGTCTGGTGGGTCACCCTGAAAAAGAAGGCGGCTACGAGGCTTTTGGGGAAACTTATTTTGGACCTTATTCCTATGGAAGTAGAATAGACCAGTTTTTTGGATTTAGGGACCTCATTCTTAGCGCCTATGAAACAGACAAATGTGTATTAAACAAAAATGAGTTAATAAAATTACTCGTTACACTGTGTAAAAAATACATTTATCTTGTTTGTGGAGCTAATATGCCAAACTATTACAAAAACATAATGGAACCCAAATATTTAGGAGCTTCCTTCATCCATTATTGTCTTGCCACATTAAATGACATCCCCGAATTCAGAGCACAGTTGGAGGCTACAAAAAAGTTTTTAGTTGAATATCACAATTCTGTTTATGAGAATTTTTTAAAATCTATTCCGGCAGTAAAGAAGACAGGAACATAAGTCTTTAAAAAAGAGCGAAGTGCCTACTTTATTAATAACAATGCTGATGATTATCCAACAAAGTGCAAATACAACAAAGAATAAATAAATATGGAAGAAAAAGTTAAAATATTTAGATTTTTAGATGAATTTCATGCAGAAAATTGTGTATCTTATGCAAATATTAAAAAAAATCTATTTGATTCGAACGATGTGATAACAATATCAGACTTACCATTTTTACCTGCATCCTTGTTTAAAAAAATGGAATTGTTTAGTGTATCCAGAAATAATATTTTTAAAACACTTTTTTCCTCTGGAACATCAGGTCAGAGTAGATCAAAAATATTTCTTGATAAAGAGAACGCTGTTAATCAAATAAATTCATTGGTGCAGATTATTTCCGAAAAAATTGGCAAAAAAAGAGTGCCCATGTTGGTGTTGGATTCTCTCACCCAAACAGCTAACAGAACATCTTTCAGCGCCAGAGGAGCAGGTATTTTAGGTTTCTCAATCGTTGGGTCAAAAAAATTCTATGCGCTTGATGGTGAGATGGAAATACAATCTAGTGAAATTAAGAATTTCTTGAAGACGGAGCAAAAAACCAAAAAATTTATTTATGGCTTTACGTCAATTATTTGGGAAGAAATATTAGAAAAATTAGAAAATAATGCAAAGATCTTGAAAGATCAGAAATGTATTCTGGTTCACGGAGGCGGTTGGAAAAAATTATCGGACTTAAACATCTCTGCAGAAGAATTTAATTCATCTGTAAGACGAAAACTTGGACCTAATATCGAAATTTTTGAATATTACGGTATGGTGGAACAAACGGGTTCTATTTTCATGGGGTGTGAAGAAGGTTATCTGCACACTAATCAATTTAATGATATCATCATTAGAGATCCTGACAATTTGTCTCTTATAGAAAATGGAGAAATCGGTGTAATCCAATCTTTAACAACGCTTGCAACTTCTTATCCAGGTTTTTCCATTCTTACCGAAGATTTAGGAGTTATATATGGTAATAGCGAGGATCAAACAAAATGCGCCTGCGGAAGAGAAGGAAAGTTTTTTAAGGTATTAGGGAGACTTCCAAAGTCAGAAATTCGCGGCTGTAGCAATACATATGGGATATAACAATGTTTCGAACCGATATAGCAATTGACACTATTCTCTCACATCCTCCACTAGAAGTCTTTGATGAGCAGGTTGTTAGATTTTTATCTCAGCTTAGTAACAGAATAAAAGCTCACCCAGATTTAAGAAAGTACCCAGATTTAGCTTCTTTTGGCTTTTTTATTCGTAAAAAGAATCTAATAAAATTAGAAAAATTTCATAAAAAAGAAAACAAGTGGAGCATGGGTATTGGAACAGCATTTCATATTGCCCCATCAAATGTTCCACTCAACTTCGCTTATTCTTTAGTGGCTGCACTTTTATGCGGAAACCCGTCAATAGTTAGGATATCTAGCAAGATTTTTGAGCAATCTGAACTTCTAATAAAATTAATGAATGAGGAATTAAAACACGGTAAGTTTACACCTTTTTTCACGATTCTTCAATATAATCGTGACCAAGCATTAAACCGCAAATTAAGTTCAGAATGTAGAATACGGCTCTTATGGGGTGGCGACCAAACAATCGAGCTTTTTAAATCTTTCAATGTTAAACCTAATGGGGTAGATATCACTTTTCCAGATAGATATTCCTTGTCACTTATTGATGCAAAAACTTATAACGAAATCTCCAATACGTTTATGATTGCAGCCAAATTTTATAATGATGTTTACACATTTGATCAAAATGCATGCACCTCCCCAAGGGGTATATTCTGGCTTGGTGAAAAAATGGAGATTACGATCGCAAAAAAAAATTTTTGGTCATCATTAAATAAAATATTGAAGGAAAAAAAATACGCTCCAACTCAAGGAGTGGGTGTAAGACATTTAGCAGATATTGCTAACTTAGCAGCGCGGGACGAAATACAGAATTCTGACAACTTTTCACATTATGCGATGCAAATCTTTGATATAAAAAATGGTACTGCAAACATATTTAGGGAGCATGGTGGAGAGGGATTATTTTATCAAAAAAATATAACTCAGCTTAACGAACTGAAGCCTTTTATCAATGAGAAATGTCAAACTCTATCAATTTTAGCAAAGAAAAGAGAACATATATTAGACTGGATTGTTAGTTCCGGGCTAACTGGCATTGACCGAGTTTGTAATGTAGGTGATGCTTCAGAATTTAACTTACATTGGGATGGCAAAGACCTGTTTCACCTGATGACGAAAAGATTAGTCGCCTAAAAGTACTAAAAAAAATATTAAAATAGAAATTTAATCCTATGTTTTCGTTTCTTTAACCATTTACAGATTATTAACATTTTACAGAAATTGTTTTGTTGGAAAAATAACAGCTTAGGAAGATTTAATAATTAGTATTATTTGCAATCATCAATATGATGGAGATTTTGATTGAAGGAATCTGATAAATTTTCTAGCCATTTTGAATTCAGGGTTGCCCAACGGTCTGATTTAGAGGAAATCATGACGTTTATTAGGCAATATTGGCGAGAAAATCACATATTAGGAAATGATAAAGAATTTTTTTTATATGAACATGGTACCAGCAAAAAAAATTTAAACTTTGTCATAGCAAAATCAAAACATACAAATAAACTACAATCAATACAGGGATTTATTCCTTATTCTACAAATAAGAAAAAATTGCATATCTGTGGTGTATTTTCAAAAACACACCCTGAAAATAAGGTTCCGTTCTTGGGTCTAGAAACAATGAGAAAAATGCTTCAATTTACAGAACCTGTTACCTATTGCGGGATAGGTACAAATTCAAAAACTTGGCTTCCTTTGGTAAAAAAATTCTTCAATAGACATGTTGGTGTCATGTCACATTACTACATGTTAAATGAGAACTTTAAAGATTTTAAAATAGCAGTTCCAGATTTTATTGAAGATACCATCGAGAAGGCCAAGTCACCAACAGACCTATACCTGAAAGAAATATATAATTTCTCTGAAATCAAAAATGAACTTTATAGCCTAAAGATTTCTGACAATTTGCCCTACAAAAGTGGTCATTATATTAAACGAAGATATTTTGAAAATCCTATTTTTAATTATAAGACTTACAAGTTATTAGCGCATTCAAAATCTCTACTTGGCCTGGTTATAATGCGCGAAATATCCCATGAGGACAGAAAAATATTGAGCCTGATCGATTTTATTGGCGATATAGAAAAGCTTGGCAAAGCTGGAGATGCCTTTGAAAAATTAATGTACTTAAGAAACTATGAATATATCGACTGCTTATGCGAGGGCGTTAACGATAAAATTTTCCTAAATATTGGGTTTAATAAAAAAGAGCATAACAGTAAAACAATAATTCCAACCTATTTTGAACCTTTCGTTCAAGAAAATGTTCAGATTCACTTTGAAAAATCTTCTTCTTCGCTAGTTCTATTTAAGGGTGATTCAGACGCTGATAGACCAAACTCACCAAAAGATATTCAAGCTCAATCAAAAGCTTTATATAAAAAAAACTTTTAGATTAATTTGACCGTTCTATTAACGCCAATTTCACTTCTAAATAAACTAAGATACTGGGCGTAAATCTCATCAATTGACATGGAATTAAATTAGATTATACTTGTTCCGAACTGATAATACTGACCCAAATTGTATAATTAGATTCAGTCTAGGAGACACCATGACAGATAATTTATCCTTATACAAACAAGCATTTACAGAAAGTTTTGACTCAATCGACGAAAGCACAAATTTAAAAGAGTTAACTTATGGGTCAATCAACGAATGGGATTCTGTTGGTCACATGGGACTTATTTCAGAACTGGAAGAGGCATTCAATATTGAAATGGAAATGGATGATGTGATTGAATTTAGTTCTTTTGAAAAAGGTAAAGAAATTTTAGCAAGGTACGATATCTCGATATAACAAAATAAGGATTGAAGTAAATTTAAAATATCGGGACAAAAGGTTTAAATCTGTCCACTAAAGATAATAATGAGAAAATCTTTGTGGGTTACCTTTTCCAAGTTTAAATTGCCTTTAAGAAGAATAACAAAA
>MDTB01114945.1_pt1 | contig 10447 bp, 7 predicted proteins | sample 811161 | NCBI WGS metagenome assembly MDTB01 (sample SAMN05326650, study PRJNA326480) | marine metagenome | isolation source: seawater | place: Mediterranean Sea | collected 2009
GGGTTAAGACGTCTGTTCATGCCGGTCATCTGAAACTCATAATCAAAGTCCGTGACCGCCCTAAGCCCCCGAATAATCATCTTCGCCTGTTGCTGTTCAGCAAAATGCATGAGCAAGCCTGAAAACGGTTGCACGGTAATCTCAGCGCTTACCCCGCCACTATGATCTTTGATCTGATCAATATGATGTTTAAGCAGATAGACCCGTTCATCCAGCGAAAACATGGCTGATTTATCACCGTCGCCAGCAACGCTGACAATCAGGCGGTCGGTAATCGTTGCGGCGCGGGCAATAATGTCGATATGACCGCGGGTTACTGGATCAAATGTGCCTGGATAAATGGCAATATGCGTCACGACTCTGTTCCTTCTTCAGTGTTATCATCACTCAGGTTATTATTAGCTTCATTAGTCTCAAGAGCTTCATTAGTCTCAGTTGCATCATTAGTCTCAGCTGCTTCATTAGTATCAGTTGCATCTTGTTCAGCATTGCCTTCTGCCACTAATTCATCTGCATCTGGCTCATCGTCGCCAGCATCCTTTTCCAGGATGAGCCCAACTGACACTACCTTTTCCTCACTATCAATGGAAAACAGGGTGACGCCCTGGGTTTGGCGGCCAGCAACACGGATCTGATCCCCTTCCCCACCAGATACTCTGATGCGGATGACTTTCCCCATATCCGTTGCCAGCATAAGCTGATCGTCTTCGGTCACCGCAAAGGACGCAACAACATTGCCATTGCGTTCAGATGTCACAATATTAGCAACGCCTTGGCCGCCACGATTGGTGACGCGATAGTCACTGACGCGAGTCCGCTTCCCATAACCGTTTTCTGTGACAGCTAGAACAAATTGCTCTTGTGAGTGATCAAGAATAGACATGGATACGACTTTATCATCATCGCGGAGCCTAATGCCGCGAACACCACTGCTATCACGGCCACGGAAGATGCGGATTTGATCTAGCCCAAAGCGGATCGCTTTACCTAGTGATGTCGCCAGCAAAACCTCTACATCATCGTAACACGGATAAACTGATATCAGCTGATCGCCTTCTGCCAATTTCATAGCAATTTTGCCATTGCGTTTGATATTGGTGAAATCAGACAGCATGTTACGGCGGATATTGCCATTAGCGGTCGCAAAGACAACGTTCATGACATCCCATTGGTCTTTGTCTTCGGGCATTGGCATAACGGTATGAATCGTCTCATCAGGGGTAATCGGCAGCAAATTTACCATCGCCTTGCCTTGTGCTTGGGGCGCCGCAAGCGGTAATTTGTAGCATTTCAGCTGATAAACCAACCCTGTTGAGGTAAAGAACAGAATAGGCGTATGAGTATTCGCGATAAATAGCCTCGTTACGAAATCCTCATCACGGGTTTTCATGCCAGCGCGACCTTTACCGCCACGCCGTTGAGCGCGATAATCAGATAGCGGAACACGCTTAATATAACCGCGATGGCTGACCGTAACGACCATATCCTCAACCGGGATTAAATCCTCATCATCATGATCACCAATATCGTCAGATACTTCTGTCCGTCTTGGATCAGCCAGCAAGGCGCGTGTCGATGCCAGTTCATCCAGCATGATTTGCGTCAAATGCTCACGGCTAGATAAGATGGATAGATATTCGGCAATTTTGTCAGCAAGTTCTTGAGTTTCTTCGGCTAGCTTATCACGCTCCATGCCGGTCAAACGCTGCAACCGCAATTCTAAAATCGCTTTGGCTTGGGTTTCTGATAAAACATAATGGCCATCAGCAACCTGATGCCCTGGATCATCTATCAAGGCAATAAAGCTCTCAACTTCATGTGCTGGCCATTTACGGCTAGTCAGCTCATTTCGGGCTGTTTCCGTATCAGGTGCGGCACGGATGAGCTTAATTACCTCATCAATACTAGCCAAGGCTACCATCAACCCAGCTAAGATATGAGCGCGATCACGGGCTTTCGTCAGCAAATGCCGCGTCCGCCGTGTAATCACCGTTTCCCTAAACTCACAAAACGCATGGATAACATCAAGCAATCCCATTTGTTTTGGGGTGCCTTTATCAAGAACAAGCAAGTTAACCGCAAAACTGGTCTGCATTCGGGTATGGCGGAACAATTGGTTCAGCACAACATCACCTTGGGCATCACGTTTCAGATCAATGACAACACGCATACCACGGCGATCAGATTCGTCCCGAATATCAGAAATGCCCTCGATAGTTTTATCACGGACATGTTCACCAATGCGTTCCAATAATTGCGCTTTATTGACCTGATAAGGCAATTCATGAATGATGATGCGCTCTCTATTAGCGTTGGTTTCAATTTCAGTTTTGGAGCGAACAATGATTGACCCACGGCCAGTTTCAAAGGCGCTTCGCACCCCTGCCCGCCCCATGATAATCCCGCCTGTTGGAAAATCAGGCGCAGGGACAATCGCCATCACTTCTTCAAGAGAAAGCGCCGGATTGTGAATATAGGCCATACAGGCATCAATCACCTCAGCGGCGTTATGCGGCGGAATATTGGTCGCCATACCAACCGCAATACCGCCAGCGCCATTAACCAAAAGATTAGGATATTCAGCAGGTAAAACAGCAGGTTCAAGCTGTGTTTCATCGTAATTTGGGATAAAATCAACGGTGTCACGATCAATATCACGCAATAGGGTTTCTGCCACTTTATGCAAGCGTGATTCGGTGTAACGCATTGCTGCTGGTGGATCACCATCGACCGAACCAAAATTTCCCTGGCCATCAACAAGCGGCAGGCGCATAGAAAAATTCTGCGCCATTCTGACCAGCGAATCATAAATGGCTGAATCTCCATGGGGGTGGTAATTACCCATCACATCACCGACAATTCGCGCTGATTTGCGATACGCTTTAGACCAGTCATAGCCACCTTCCATCATCGCATAGAGGATGCGTCGGTGAACTGGCTTGAGCCCATCACGCACATCTGGCAAGGCGCGTGATACAATCACACTCATCGCGTAATCAAGATAAGATTTACGCAATTCATCAGTAATGGAAATGTTTTCTTCACCACCTGATAAAGCGGGTGGTTGAGGTGGTTTTTGATCTGACAAGATTTATCCTCAATCCTCAGTGATATAACAAAATATTATATCACCGGATGCTATGAAATACTACATATTGTGTCATAAAAATGAAACTTTACCATCGCAATATGTCAGTAAAGGATAGTATGAAAACAGCCGCTTAAAACGGCACATCATCATCAAGATCATTGCCCATTGGTGGCGCTACGGAAGGTTGTGATGCGGCTGATGCAGATGACGGCATACCCATGCCGTTATCGGAGCCGCTATCAGGATAACCGCCACCTTGGCTATCATTACGGCCGCCAAGCATGGTTAGCTCACCTCGATAGCGCTGAAGCACAATTTCTGTTGTGTATTTCTCAACGCCTTGCTGATCAGTCCATTTCCGGGTCTGTAATTGACCTTCGATGTAAATCATACTGCCTTTACGGAGATATTTTTCAGCGACATCAACTAAGCGGTCATTAAAAATGACCACCCGATGCCATTCAGTTTTCTCTTTTGGCTCACCTGTGTTGCGATCTTTCCATCTCTCTGATGTGGCAAGAGATAAATTAACCACCTTGTCACCGCTATTCATAGTGGCAACCTGTGGGTCAGCCCCAAGACGGCCGATTAAGATCACTTTGTTTAGACTTCCGCTCATTTTTTTCTCCGCCTATATCCGGATAATTCTTTTGGCTAAAAATAAAGATGGCACATATACTAGCCAGCGATTGAAATCCGAGAAATTGAAACAATGTTTAATAGATAATAACCATATTAGTATTTTGCCTTTTTTGAAACCCCCTATTATATTGAGCCCATACCAAATCCATGCCAGATACATCTATTTCAACTGTGAGTCCATCCATGCTCAAAACCATCAGCGTTAAAGGCGCCCGTGAACATAATCTCAAGAATATTTCTGTGGATTTGCCGCGTGATCAGTTCGTTGTGATTACTGGCCTGTCAGGGTCAGGAAAATCCAGCCTTGCCTTTGACACGATATATTCAGAAGGCCAGCGCCGTTATGTGGAATCGCTATCTGCCTATGCACGGCAATTTCTGGAAATGATGCAAAAACCAGATGTTGATCTGATTGAAGGATTGTCTCCGGCGATTTCTATTGAGCAGAAAACAACATCACGCAATCCCCGCTCAACCGTTGGAACGGTGACAGAGATTTATGACTATATGCGGCTGTTATGGGCGCGTGTTGGTATTCCCTACTCACCTGCGACTGGCCTGCCTATCCGCAGTCAGTCGGTTAGCCAGATGGTTGATGCTCTCATGGCAATGGATGAAGGGACACGGCTTTATCTGATGGCACCTGTGGTGCGTGGCCGCAAAGGAGAATATCGGAAAGAGCTAGCCAGCTATCATGCGTCAGGTTTCCAGCGTGTCAAAATTGATGGTCAGATTTACGATATGGATGGATTGCCTGATCTGGATAAAAAGAAAAAGCATGACATATCGCTGGTCGTTGATCGGATTGTTATTCGACATGATGATGATGATTTACCGTCTCGGTTGGCGGATTCGACGGAAACAGCTCTCAAATTGGCTGATGGGCTGATGATTGCTGAGCATGCTGATGACGCAACGGAGCATGTTTATTCAGCGCGATTTTCCTGTCCAGTAAGCGGCTTTTCAATAGATGAGATTGAGCCAAGACTATTTTCTTTTAATAATCCCTATGGTGCTTGTCCGGATTGTGACGGCTTAGGCAAGACTAGCCACTTTGATTCTCAGCTTGTTGTGCCTAACGTGACGAAGTCACTTTCGGATGGTGCCATAGCTCCTTGGGCATCTGGTACAGCAAAATATTATCAGCAAACCTTAATGTCATTGGCGCGGCATTATGGATTTTCCATGGTGACACCTTTTGATCAGCTTGAAGATACACATAGAGACGCCATTCTTTATGGCTCTGGTGGCGAAACTGTCCTCATGGAATATGATGATGGTCTGCGTTCATATCGCGCCAAGAAACCATTTGAGGGCGTTATCCCTAATTTGCAACGCCGGATGCGCGAAACAGACTCATCCTGGATCAGAGAAGAACTTGGTAAATACCAAGCCGATCACCCTTGTGATAGTTGCAACGGCAAACGCCTAAAACCCGAAGCATTGGCGGTTAAAGTTGCCAGCAAAGATATTGCGGAGATATCAACCTTGTCAATTGGTGATGCTTTGGAATGGTTTAGCTCTGCTTCGGATAACATGAGCCAACAAGAAAATGTCATTGCCTCACGCATCTTAAAAGAAATCGTCGAAAGGCTAACCTTTTTGACCAATGTCGGGTTGAGCTATCTGTCTTTAGGTCGGTCATCGGGAACATTATCAGGCGGCGAGTCCCAACGCATTAGACTAGCCTCACAAATCGGTTCAGGCTTAACGGGCGTTCTCTACGTCTTGGATGAGCCATCAATCGGGCTTCATCAACGTGATAATGACCGCTTGATTAGCACGCTTAAACGGTTGCGCGATCTTGGCAATACCGTCTTAGTGGTAGAACATGATGAGGAAGCTATTTTGGCTGCCGATCATGTCATTGATATGGGTCCTGGTGCGGGTATTCATGGTGGCGAAGTGATTGCTGAGGGTGAGCCAGAGGATATTGTTGCTAATCCGAAATCATTAACCGGGCAATATCTATCTGGCATTGAAGAAATTGCTATCCCTGATAAACGGCGTAAAATTCAGAAAACTAAAACCATCAAGGTAAAAGGGGCTTCTGGCAATAACTTGAAAAATGTTAGTGCTGATTTTCCGCTTGGTGTATTGACTTGTGTGACGGGGGTGTCTGGTGGCGGCAAGTCAACGCTGGTGTTGGAAACGCTATGGAAGACGATGGCAAGGCGACTGCATAATGCGCGCGAAGTTCCCGCCCCACTTGAAAAAATTGAAGGTTTGCATCAAGTCGATAAAGTCGTTGATATAGATCAATCGCCTATCGGCCGGACGCCCCGATCTAATCCGGCAACGTATACAGGGGCGTTTACGCCTATCAGAGAATGGTTTGCGGGGTTGCCTGAATCGCGGACACGAGGATATAACCCCGGACGCTTTAGCTTTAATGTCAAAGGCGGTCGTTGTGAGTCTTGTCAGGGTGATGGCTTGATTAAGATTGAAATGCATTTTCTGCCTGATGTTTACGTCACTTGTGAGAGCTGTAAGGGCAAAAGATATAATCGTGAAACATTAGAAATTATGTGGAGAAACAAATCCATAGCAGACATACTTGATATGACAATTGATGATGGAGTGAGCTTTTTTAAGGCTGTGCCTTCGGTTCGTGACAAGCTTGTTACCATGCAACGTGTTGGGCTTGGCTATATCAAAATTGGGCAACAGGCAACAACGCTTTCGGGTGGTGAGGCACAGCGTATCAAGCTGTCAAAAGAGTTATCGAGACGGGCAACTGGACGCACCGTTTATATCTTGGATGAGCCAACAACAGGGCTGCATTTTGAGGATATCCGCCGGCTTATGGAAGTCTTGCAAGAACTGGTCGAAGCCGGAAATACGGTCATCGTTATTGAACATAATCTTGATGTTGTCAAAACCGCCGATTGGATTATTGATATCGGCCCCGAAGGTGGTGACGGTGGTGGTCAGATTGTGGCGACAGGAACGCCTGAAGATTTGATCAAAAATAAGGCATCTATCACTGGTGCCTATCTGAAAACATTGATGGACAGGCAAGCTGACCGCAAAAGACTTAACTACACGCCTAAAAATAAAGCTTTAACAGGATCATGACGCAAGCGGTTCATATCATTGGCGGCGGTCTTGCGGGGTCTGAGGCGGCGTGGCAATGTGCTGAGATTGGCGTGCCGGTGATTTTGCATGAAATGCGCCCTCAACGAGGAACTGAGGTTCATAAAACTGATCATTTGGCAGAACTTGTTTGTTCAAACTCTTTTCGGTCAGATGATCATACGGCCAATGCGGTTGGCGTCTTACATCAAGAAATGCGGCAATTAAACTCGCTTATCATGCGTATGGCAGATCAACATGCCGTCCCTGCTGGTGGGGCATTGGCGGTTGATCGTGATGGCTTTTCCCTTGCCGTCAGTGAAGTCATTAATGATCACCCTTTGATCACCTGTCAGCGTCAGGAAATGACCTCATTAGAGCAATTCACAGACACACCTGTCTTAGTTGCAACAGGCCCCCTCACCTCAAGCCAGCTTGCCCATTCTATAAGGACATTGACGGGTGAAGAAGACCTGGCTTTCTTTGATGCGATTGCGCCTATCATCTATCGTGAGAGTCTGGATATGAGCAAGGCGTGGTTTCAGTCGCGCTATGATAAAGGCAGCGGTAAGGACTATATCAATTGCCCGTTAGATGAGAATCAATATGCTGATTTTATTGCTGCTTTATTAGAGGCGGAAAAGATTATTTTTCATGAATGGGAGGCAAATACCCCATATTTTGAAGGCTGTATGCCAATCGAAGTGATGGCTGAACGTGGCCATGATACGCCGCGCTTTGGACCGATGAAGCCTGTTGGTCTGACCGATCCAAATACGGGCAAACGTCCGCATGCCGTCATCCAGCTAAGACAAGATAATGCTCTAGGTACGCTCTATAATATGGTTGGCTTTCAAACAAAGATGAAATATGCCGAGCAAGTTCGCGTCTTTCGGATGATCCCCGGCCTTGAAGATGCTGAGTTTGCGCGGCTAGGCGGGCTTCATCGCAATACCTTTATTCGCTCACCTGTTCTGCTTGATGATCAATTGCGTCTGAAATCACAGCCAAATATTCGTTTTGCTGGCCAGATTACAGGGGTTGAAGGATATGTGGAATCAGCGGCGACAGGATTAATGGCTGGCCGCATGATGGCAGCAGAGCTTTTGAATGATCGCTTTACCTTGCCTCCTGCCGAAACCGCGCATGGCGCCTTGCTTCGCCATATCACTGGCGGGGCTAATAGTGATAGCTTTCAGCCGATGAATATCAATTTTGGATTGTTTCCGCCGCCGTCGGAAAGTGAAGCGGTCGTTATCACGGCTAATGGCAAACGGCGCAAGCTAAAAGGCCTGGACCGGAAAGCATTTATGGCTAAACGGGCGCTTGATGCGTTAGCGCTGTGGTCGGCTTAGACGCGCCTGAACACAACAGCCAACACCATTTTTAATGCCAATAAAGGCTGCTGGTCTGGATAATATAACCGCGATGGCTCTCGGAGCAGCCATATGATCAGCCGCAAGATTATGTTTTTTCCAGCAAAGGCCGGAATGGGCGTTTCACGTTGCCCTAATAAATATTGATCTAGCGCGTGCAATATCTGGCTCGCCTGCTCTATTATTTCTGAACCTTTTTCAGGCTCATCATTATCATTTTGACCTAGACGCATGATTTGGCTCGCAATGGCGCTATGCCATATCGCTAACGCCTCTTGTTTTGGCGCGCCACCAGCTAGCAAAGAAATCATCTGATTTAAGATATCCGTTATTGCGTTTAAGGCAATGGGATGCCCCTCACCCCATGCAATCAGCCGCTCTGCCAGTGGCACAGACTGGCTGTCTTTATTGATGATGGCATCACGCCACCAGGCTAGCCGAACGGCTGAAATCATAGGCTCATTGGCATAGGTCGCGCGCCTTGCCTCCATCCATAACAAGAACAGGTCTGCATAGAGTGACCGCGCCTGTCGAGGGATAAAAGTGATAGCAAGCGCCAGCGCCGGAAACTCATGCCGCAAAGATGTTACGCCTGAAGATACGCCTGAAGATATGGCTGGAGAAACAGCTTGCGTTGCCATTAGTCAGCTGTTTTCTTGGCGGCAGGAATAGCAATCATAGCAACCTTTCGGCCTTCTGAAAGTAGCAAATTCCATGTCCGGCAAGCTGCTCCTGTCGGCAGAATTTCACCCTTTATACCAATCTGCTGAAGCTTTTTCCGAATATCCATAAACGGATGTGTCATCGCACCGCCAATACCAATAACCAAGAGATGCGGGTCTTCGCTGAGGTTAGAAAATAAATCTAAATCTGTGGGTGAGATGGTATCATCTGACAACATATCGATTTGTGTAATCGCATAGCCAACTTCATCTGCGCCCAGAATAGCCATACCGCCATCAAAACGGACATGATCAATAACAAATCCATCCTGATCGTAATCGGTGATGATAGGTGTATCGGTTTTATGATGTTGAGTCATTGCGCTCATGTGTCGGCAACATGTCATCATCGTCTGATGGTCTTAAATCAAAGCGTGACAGAATACTTGAGGCCACATAGATTGATGAATAGGTGCCGATTAAAACCCCCCAAATCATAGCAAGAGCAAAGCCGCCAAGCACCGCCCCACCAAAGAAATAAATAGCTAATAAAGCAATCAAGGTGGTAATCGATGTCATTAAGGTTCGTGAGATTGTCTGGCTAAGTGAGACATTGATAATCTTGTCATTATCCCATGATTTATATTTTTTCAGATTTTCTCTGATGCGGTCGAATATAACCACCGTATCATTTATCGAATACCCGGCTATGGTCAGCAATGCGGCAACCGTCGCCAGATTAAACTCAATCCCGGTTAATGAGAATAAGCCAATTGTCGTGATAATATCATGAGCAAGCGCCAGAATAGCCGAAACCGCAAAAGGCCATTCAAACCGAAACCATATATAAATCATGATCGAGCCAAGGGCAGCAATAACAGCATAAATAGCGTTTTGCTTCAACTCATCACCAACAACTGCGCCCACAAACTCCGTCCGGCGGATTTCATAACGATCAGCGATTTGATCTTGAACCAGCTTAATCGCCTGCTTATTGGCATCACTCAAATCTGTTGCCAGACCTTCATCTTGTGACTGCACACGGATGAGAACATCGCGGTCGCTACCAAACTCTTGTAAGCTAATATCGCCAAGCTGGAGATCGCCAAGCTCCTCCCTCAAGGCCTCGACATTTGCTTTCCCTTCAAGCGTTTTGACCTCAATCACAAAGCCGCCTCTGAAATCAATGCCAGTGTTTAACCCAACCAATAGCCAGAATAATATTGAGCCAGCAATCAGCAGGGCGGAAAAGATAGAAGCCATGCCTCTGCCGTTCATGAACGCAATCGTTAGATCAGCAGGAAGAAAACGAAATAACGCCATTACTTATCTCCTGCGGCTGATTTAGGGATCAAGATACTGCCAGGTTTTATCGTGTTAATCCATATCGCCAGAAGCACCCGCATAACAACAATCGTTGAGAACATGGATGAAATAACGCCAACAGAAATGGTCACGGAAAAGCCCTTAATCGGCCCTGACCCTAAGAAATAAAGGAATAGGGCCGCCGCTAATGTTGTCAGATTAGCATCAATAATTGTGCCTGTGGCCTGATTAAAACCTGTCTTGAATGCTGTCGATAGTTTTCGACCAGCGCGCAA
>MDTB01173804.1_pt1 | contig 10447 bp, 9 predicted proteins | sample 811161 | NCBI WGS metagenome assembly MDTB01 (sample SAMN05326650, study PRJNA326480) | marine metagenome | isolation source: seawater | place: Mediterranean Sea | collected 2009
AATGCCAAAGAATTTAATTTAGAAATGAAACAAGAATTGATTAAACATGATAATAAAAAAAATATCCTATTGATTCATAATTTTTCTGATAACAAAAGATATATTATCGATGGACAGTTACATGATCTAGGGTTAATAGATAATTTGAAAATATTTTTTAAAGATAAAAATTTAATTGAAAAAATCTATAAAAACGAAATATATAGCGATTTAGATAAAGAAGAATTAAGAGAATTTCAATTAGTTATTATTTTATTTCAAAATTATCAGTTTGATATATTTAATATAATTCCAGATATAAAACAAAAAGAAACGTTAGAAATAGAAAGGAAATGTAATCAACCAATAATATTAAAAAAATTAATTTTTAAGAAAGAATGTTCTGAAAATTTAAAACTAATTGTATACAATACTAATGACTCTAATAATTTCAATAAAACTTATTAAATATATTAAATAGAAATCCGATGTTGCTTTATAAAAAAAAAAATTTAACTTTTAGATTAAAACTCCTTACTAAAATTTTTCTTATTCAAAGCCCTATGATTTTAGGGTTTTTATTACCATATATTTTCTATTCAGATTTTTTTTATACAGAAACAAGAATTGATGATTTTTATGTCAACCAAGCTTTTAAATTTTTTTTAATTAATATTATAGTTATAAATATTTTTATTATTGTCACTTTATTTTTTGTTAAAGAAAAAGAATATACTTTAAAACATAATTTTACTCATCTTTTTGGATCTATAAGTTTGATTGCATCTTTAATATCAAGGTTTTTTGATCTTTATTACTATTTAGACTTATTTTTTTATATTTCTCAATTTTTGATTTTATTAAATATTTTAATAATTTCACATCATAAAAATCAAAAAAAAAATATTTTTATTAATTGTATTTATATCTTTCTATGTTGTTTATTAAGTTTGTATACTGGTGATAGTAAATACACTTTAGTTTCTTTAATTGTAATTTTAATTATTACCATTGATTATCTAAATTTTAAACAATATCTATTTTTGATTTTGATATTTACAATTATCTCAAGCACAGTTCTTGGTTTTAAAAAAATATACAGAGATATTATTTTTTCAGGCGGTATGGATAAATTAAACTATTCTTATAATGATGAGAATACCACTTATACTGAAAATCAAATAAATAAACCAAAAATAAAATTAAATTATAATTATTTTTTAAATGAAAAAATTGATTATTTAAAATTTGATAAATCATACTTTTTTTCAAATTACTGTGGGGTCTTTAATTACAATGACTATAAAAATAATGCTATAACTTATTTAGATGACTATTTATCAAAATATCATTATGACAATATCAGAAAAAATAATCTAATTGAATTGAATATAGAAAAAAAAGTTAATAGCTTTTGTTATACTTTTTTTAGAGCGGTTGGCAGAATTGATCTATTAACTCAACTAAGTCAAGCTAATTATTTAGTAAAAACATCTTCAAAAAAAAATGGAGACAGCTATAAACCAATATTATTCATACCCATACCAAGATTTTTACTAAAAAATAAACCTACCGATAATGCTGATGAAATTTGGATGAGTTTTATTCCGGCTATCAAAAATCCATTGGATAAAAATAGAACAATAATATCAGTCAATCCTTTTTCAGAAGCATTTATGAATTTTATGAATAATGGAAAGTACATAACAATTTTTATCTATGTTATTATTTTTTTATTATATCTATCAGCATCAAGGAGTAATAATATTCTGTTAATAACTACTTCATATTCATTGATCATTAATATAATAAATACAAATCTTTCTGCTAAACAAATTTTTGGATCTTCTTATCAAATTTTAGTAATATATTTATTAATTTACTTTACTTCATATCTCTTAAAAAAACTGGTATATTTTAAAAATTTTTTTTGAAATCACGTTAATTAAAGGAAACTTGAAATAGATTTTACTAATTGAATAATCTTGTAAAAAAACTGAAAATAGGTTTTTCAAATTATTGCTAGCTCCACCTTTAAACATATTAGTAATAATCTTCTGTAAATAATAAATTTTAATATCTTTATGATTTAAAATTTTAAGCAAAAAGTCATAGTCAGCAGATATATTAAATTTTGAATTAAATCTATATTTTTTTGCTAATTTAGAAGATAAGAAAGTTCCAGTGTGAGGTGGGCACCATCCAAAATTTAATTTGAAACTATTATAATTATTTGATTTCCATCTCCTAACTATTTTTTTTGAGGCATTAACATAATTTATATCTCCATAAATTAAATCAGGAAATTTATTATCAATAATACATTTATTTACATCGTATAAAATATTGTTATCAAAAAAATAGTCATCTGAATTTAAATATATTAGATATTTACCATTTGCTAATTTTAAACCTAAGTTAAATGCATTATAAATTCCCTTAACGGGTAAATCATAAAAAGTGTAATTTAAATTTTTAGAATTATTAATAATTATTTTTTTGGTATCATCAGTTGAACCTCCATCAATAAATATCTGCTCAAAGTTTTTAAAGGATTGTTGTGAAACACTATCTATATTATTTTTTATTATTTTTGCAGAATTAAAAGTAGCTGTAATAATTGTAAAAAACAAATTTAACTTTTAGGTTTTATCATTAGATAAGTTGAATTAGGTGTTTGTCGAAAGGAACTTAAAAGACTGGCGAAATAAATTAATTGATCCCATATTTGGTTTTTTTTTTCATACTCAACATCATTAAGATGATCTAGTTTAAAATTAAAATTTTTATTGAAAAAGGAATGTAAATCTTTTGTGGGCTTAAAGAAAATAAAATCGGCTTTTTTAAAATTTTTTTCTTTATAGAATTTAAAAACACTATCATCAAGATCAGCGTAGTCATCTTCAAATTTTGAATATTCTTTACTACAAGTAGAAATTTCATAATTTGGCATTGGCAGAAAATAGAAATTTATATTAGGAATTTCATATTTTAACCTCTCAGCAAACACAAAGTCTTGCATGATTGAGCCATAACAATTATCCAAGTATGAAACATGTTGTATATAAATTTCATTATTATCATATGAATAATTTTTTATTTCTCCTACTAGGGTGCCAACTGATGTTGATTTAAATTTATGATCAATATGTGTAAATATACCTGGAATGAATAAAGACCAAATACTAAGAACAATAATAGACATTTTAATAATATTTGATGAATTATTTTGAAAATGTCTTTTATATAGAAAAAAATATAAATAAAAAAATAAAGATATAATTATAGTTATAACCAAATGGGATCTCTGATAATAAATCAAATAAGTTATTAATATTAATATAGAGAATTTAATAAATTTATTTTGCAATAAAATATCTTTTTTAAAGATAAAAACTATCAGTGGTGCGAATAAGAAATAAGATACTACTTGCTGATATCCATCATGTTTTCCAAACATTATCAGTAAGAAAAAATAAAAAATAGATGACAATGACATACATAATATAAACACATCGTTAAATTTAAATTCACGTGATTTTGCAATGAAGATAATAAAAAAATTTATTGTTATGAATGAAAATAGATACAATAGTATGTCACTTTGTAAAAATAAGTGAAAAAATCTTAAGCTTAGCGATATTCGATCAGCGGGCGCACCTGAAATTTTAATATTTAAAATAAAAAATGAAATTGAAGCAAGAAATATTATGATCAATATAATTAAATTTCTCATATGAAATTCTTTTTTAATATGGAACATACAAAAAGAATAACTTAGTGAAAAAATTATCAAAATAGAAAAAAAACTTATCTTTGCAATTAATAAATTAATTAATAGAAAAATAAGAATTAAAAAATATATAATAGAATTTTCAGATAATGCTCGATACAAAATATGAAAAAAAACTACCAAAGAAAGAAGAGAATAAGACTCCACTAAAAATGGATGATAAAAGGAAAATACATATGAAGGCATAATAATGAATAATGAAAGATAAATAGGATTAATGTCTAAGTTTAATATTCTTAAAAAGTTAATTAAATAAAATGCAAATAATATGGACATTATAGCCTGAATTAAATAAACATCAAAAATAGTTGGTAAAGAGTTATATAAAAAAATTAAATTAAGATGAATGCCTACTAATGGATTGAACCTTCCTTCTAGTTTGGGATCGAAATAAGGCCATTGTTCTGAATACAAGTTTAGAAATTTACCTTCAAACAATGTGCCATATAATGCATACTCAGGAGAGGGTTGAGATACATCTGAAAAAGGAATTAAAAGCAAACTCAATAAAATTAAACTTAAATAGGAAAAAAAATTAAAGTTAAACTTATTAGTTATTTTAAAATCCAACTTTATTCTCGATTATGTAAAGAGGTCGTTTTTTTGATTCTTTAAAAACAGAACCAATATAAATTGACAATAGACCTAAAAAAAATGATTGTAATCCAACAATTAAAATTAAAACTATTTCAAAAATTGATTTTGAATTAAATGCTAAATAAAAACTAAAAATTGATGAAAAAATCATAATAATTAAACCAGTAAAAAAAATAAACTTTAATGGGAAGTCAGAAAACGGAGTTAAAAATACATCAAAATATTGATTGATTTTTTTGAAACCAAAAGGAAATTTACTTTTTCCATAATTCCTAGGCCTTCTAACATAAAATATTTGTTTTCTTTTGAACCCAATCCAGTCTACCAAGAATCTAAAAAAGGGCTCTATCTCAACAAAATTAATATATTTATTTATAACTCTTCTAGATATCAATCTAAAGTCTCCGGAATTTCTAAATATATCTATGGAAACTGTATTTTTAAGAAACAAATAGGCGATATATGAAATAAAAATTTTTAAAATATTTTCACCCTCTCTCTTACTTCTCGTCGTTATAATTACATCGTATTCATCTTCAATCCATAGCTTGACCATTTCAGGGATTAATTCCGGAGGGTCTTGTAAATCTATATCCATATAAATCAGAGCATCTCCAGTACAAGATTTTATGCCCGCCATTATCCCAGGATAAACTCCAAATCTTCTTGAAAGATTAATAATCTTAATTTTATTATTATTTTTTCTTGCTTCTAGTAAGAGCTTTAGAGAATTATCTGAAGAATGATCATTTACAAATATTAATTCGTAGTCTATATATTCTATATTACCTAATACACTTTCTAATTCTGAAATAGATGCGTTAATACATTCCTCTTCATTATAAAATGAGAATATTAAGGAAAGTTTTTTTATTTTTTGAGACAAAAAAAGTGTTTTTTACATAATTATGTATATATTTGATTTATAAGTTCTAAGAAACAATAATATAAAAAATGGAAAAAATAAATAACTACTTTTTTGTAAAATTCCTAATTATTTTAAAAGCGTTTATCGCAGGAAAAATTTCTATATTAAAAATTATAAACGCTATTCATTGCCAAATTGCTTATCTTTTAAGATTAAAAAAATCTGGAAAATCTCCAATAGTAATTAGCGTAGATTTATGGAATGAGTGTAATGAAAATTGTGTTTTCTGTAGGTCGGAAAAAGGAGAAATTTATGATTTAAAAACCAACGGTGAGGTACCTATTATCAAAGGTAAACTAGAAATAGAATATTTCAAAAAAATTGTTGATCAGACATACAAAACATCAATGATGATTGTGCCATACATTAATGGAGAACCCTTAATGTACAAAGGCATCTATGAAGCAATACAGTACGCAAGTTCAAAAAAAATGTTTACTCTTATAGCCTCAAACGGAATATTACTTAACGAAAGAAATTCAGAGAGATTAATTGAATCAGGATTGGATTTTCTAAAAGTACATATTAGTGGTATGACGAAAACAATCCATTCTATTCAACATAGAAAAGGGGATGTAGAATTAATTCTTAATAATCTAAAGAGATTAGTTAACTTAAAAAAAGATCATAAAAGCAATATAACAATAATGTTAGATTACATACTATATAATCATAATAAGCATGAATTAGAACTCGCTAGAGAATTTGCTAAAAATTATAATTTAATTTTTAATATTAGGCCTGGAAATCCTGCAGGAATGGAAGAAACGGAGGGTAGTCAATTTAATACACCCATACCCACTAATGCTTGCGATTGGCCGTGGAAAGCACTTTCAGTGAATTGGAATGCAGATTTACTTCCTTGTTGCGAATACGTGAATTGGAGTGGTAAATCACCTTACCCTAATTTTAAATGGAATGAGATTGACCTAAAAGAATTTTGGAATGGAAATGTTGTAGAAAAATTTAGAAAGTCTCATATAAAATTTGGTAGAAAAAAGATTGAAATATGTTCAGGGTGTCCTAGACAAGGCATAGGTTTTAAATTTTAAAATCTCTAAAGAGTTTCAATTGTTAGAAATATTAAAAACAATTTTAAAAAATTCATTTCTTGGACCTTTTTTAGGTCGACTAAAGTCAGCACAGCTAAAATATGTGAATTTTAAGATTAGATATGATCAAGATGGTTTCATCACTACACATTATCCTTACTTTCAAGAAGATAAAAGATTCATAGAAGCGTTGAAATACAATTCATCATTTGATGAAATTCAAAAAAAAGCATTAACACATGATTGGAGAATTTTTATATTGTGTTCATTCGCATTTAATGCCATAAAAAGCGGCGACGGGGATTTGATAGAGTGTGGTGTTTTTCGTGGAGATTGTGCTAAAACTATCCTGCGTTATTGTGATCTTAACTCAACTAATAAGTATTTTTATTTACTAGACTCTTTTGATGGTTTTGACACTTCTCAATTGACTATAAATGAAAAAAATTTGAGAAATGAAGGTCAGTTCAGAGGCATATTAGAATTTGTAAAAAAAAAATTTATTGACGATAATTGTATCAAAATTATAGAAGGATTTGTGCCTAATACTTTTAATAAAATTAAATCTAAGAAATTCTGCTTTGCACACATTGATATGAATGCTAGCTACCCAGAAAAAAAAGCGCTTGAGTTTATCTTTCCGCGATTAAAAGATGGAGGTGTCATAATATTTGATGACTATGGTCATGCAGGTCATGAAGAACAAAGGGTTGTTTTAGATGAGGTAGTAAAGAAATTTGATAGGGTAATTATTTGCTTACCAACAGGTCAGGGTCTGCTTATAAAATAAAAATTATATCAATTAAAATTAAATTTTTTGAATAAAAGTTGATTTTTACTATGTTTTATCTGATCAAAATATAGAATTGAAACTCTAATTTCTTATGATTACATAATTATTTAAAACAAGTACATCCATACTCGTTCTTAAAAAACAATCAATTGCTTCGGAAGGCTTATTGACTATTGGCTCATTTTCATTAAATGAAGTATTTAACAATATCGGTACACCAGTTAGTTTATAAAACTTATTAATTAATTCATGATATCTGGAGTTATTTTTTTCTGTAACACTTTGTAATCTTCCAGATCCATCAACATGACAAACAGGTGGAACCAGTTCCCTTTTATTTTTTTTAAACTTAATAACATAGGACATATAAGGCGAGTAAACATTGCTTATAAACCAATCTTCTTGATGTTCATATAAAATTGATGGCGCAAATGGTCTAAAAGATTCTCTCTTTTTAATTTTTGAATTTAATAAGTTTTTTGCATCTTTCATTCTAGGGTCAACAATAATTGATCTATTACCAAGAGCTCTTGGCCCCCATTCGCTTGAGCTTTGATACCAGCCTATAACCTTTTCTTTTGTCAATAAATTAGCTATATGATCTGTAAGGTCATCTGATTTATTAAAATGAAGAATACTAAACTTAGTGTCATCAATCATATTACTAATTTCTTTTATGATTAAATCATTAGAATAGGTCATTCCTGTATACGCACTGTGAATACTTTCAGAATCAATTGATTTTTTTTCAAATTTGCTTAAGGCTGCTCCTATACTTCCACCAGAATCACCTGGTGATGCCGGAATAAAAAAACTTTCAAAAATATTTTTATTAGAACATTCTCCATTTGCCATAGAATTCAAAGCACATCCTCCAGAAATACAAATTTTATTAGAATCTGTAAGTGATTTTATATCAATTAATATTTTTAATAAAATTTCAGTATAAACACTCTGTAAAGAACAAGCTATATCATAATGATTTTGAGTAAGTTTGATATTTTTTAGCCTAGGCGTTCCGAGTAAATCAATTATTTTATCATTAAAAATAATAGGTATATTTGGATTTGAACTACTCCAGTCATAATCAAATTCAGACTTATGATGACTAAAATACTTGAGATTTAATTCATAAGAAGCTGGATACTTATATTTTATAAGTTTTTTAATTTTATCTGAGTATATATTTTTTCCATATGCAGCCATACCCATTACTTTGTATTCATCTCCATAATTTAAAAAACCTAAGTATTGAGTAATTGCTTGATATAAAATACCTATAGAGTGAGGAAATCTAGTTTCTCCTTTGAAAATAAATTTGCCGTTATTAACATATCCCCATCTTGAACTTTTAAAATCACCAAATCCATCAAGAGATAAGAAGCTACACTCATCAAATTTTGACGCATAATATGAATAAATTATATGACAATAATGATGTTCACTGTGGGATACGGTAAATTTAATGTCTGGGAATAAATCAAATAATTTTTTTAAATTTCTATTAATAGATAAATTCTTCTTTATAGATTTAACTCCTCTAAGAATTAATAGAGGGTTTTTAATTAATGAAATGAATTTATTTGAAATTCTACTTGATAAACTAGAATTAAATACCAAATCAATATTTAAATTTTTCTTTTGGTCTAGTTGAGAGATGCAAAATTTGATGGCATCAAAAGGGAAACCACTCCAATGCTTTATTCTATTTATTCTTTCTTCCTCTATGGCAGCTACTAACTTTCCATTAACAATCAAGCAAGCTGCTGAGTCTGCATGATAAGCATTTATACCAATAACAATTTTATTTTTTTTAAATAATTGACTCATTAATTATTTTTGAAAGGTAAGTTGTTAACGGATCATTTTTAATCTTGTTTTGAATAAAATTAGTATTTTTTTTTAAAAGTAAACAAAAATCCTCTTGATTTTCAATTAAAAAAATAAGGTTTTTTTTTATTTAATTCGTAACATAATTCTTTTTGATGATCATTTATATGTTCAAAATTTTTTTTTATTCTAGGAATGACAATAGGTTTTTTTCCATACTTTAGACAATTAATTATAGTACCTGCCCCACCATGAGATATTATTATTTCACTCTTTTTGATAGTTTCGATAAATTTATTTTGATCAATAAAATCGATAAATTTTATTTGATTATGATTTCTTGGTTTTGTATATCCATGTTGAATCATAATATCTTTTGGAACTAAATTAATATTGTTACAAATATAATTTATAACTCTATCAAAGTTCATACTCAAATTACCAAGTGTGCAAAACGTTTTTATCAAAATCTTTCAATAAGAGTCGCTTTAGGAAAAAATTTATATAAATTTTTCCATCTGATTATAAAATGATCAACCAAATGATAAATTAATCTTCCTGTCAAACTAGGCTTATTTATACTTGCTAAAGTTTCAATATATATAAATTTAGATTTGTTAATTAATTTATTTACTATAGCAAAAATTAAAGCAGGACCTGCACCAGTTGATATTAAAATTTTAGGTTTGTGCAAAATTAATATTTTAAATGCTTCAAAAAAATTAAATAATGACCATAAATCTCTTTCAGAGTGTTTTATGAAAATAGTCTTACCAGCAAGATATTTTGATAAAGATATCTTTTTATTAATACAAAATAAATAATCATAGTTTATATAACTATTTTTTAAATCTAATATTTCAGTTAGATGACCACCGCATGAAGATATGATAAGAATTTTAATTTTTTTTTTATTATTATACATTTGAATGTAGATGGTATGTATTAAAAATTTGAAGACCCTTAACTAATTCTTCAATTCCTTCATCTAAACTTATAGATGGTTTTATACCTCTAGACTCAATCTTTTTATTTGACACTAAATAATTTCTTTGATCGGGATCTTTTCCTGAAGAGGAGTCATAAATTTCTAAATCTGGAATAAAATTTTTTATTTTTAAGCAAAGTTCCATTTTAGATAGATTTGCATCACTTAAACCAAAATTGAATATTTCATTATTAAAATTTTCAATATTATTAATAGTAAATTTGAAAAGATTTGCCACATCTCTTACATGGATATAATTTCTATTAAAATGAGACTCGAATAATACTATCGTTCTATCAAAGAGAGCTCTAAATGTAAAATTATTTACCAACAAATCTAATCTCATTCTTGGTGACATCCCAAATACTGTTGCTAACCTGAAGCTTACTGAGTTTTCTCGTTGCATCAAAATATTCTCAACTTCAACTTTTTCTTTTGCATATAACGAAATGGGATTTAATTGTGAATTTTCATCACAATAATTATC
>MDTB01011421.1_pt1 | contig 10446 bp, 12 predicted proteins | sample 811161 | NCBI WGS metagenome assembly MDTB01 (sample SAMN05326650, study PRJNA326480) | marine metagenome | isolation source: seawater | place: Mediterranean Sea | collected 2009
CTAAGAACAAAAACGTAAACCACAAAACAAAATTTTGTATTGATAAATCAATAAAAAAAATAAATATTAAAGTTGAGGCTGATGCAATTAAAAGACCTCTAGCTGCAGAGGCAAAAGTTATAGCAAATACTACCTCTGATGCAGATAAAGGGCTATGCACTACATCAGTAATTGTGCCCATCATTTTTCCCATCATTAAAGATGAGCTTGAATGTGCAAAACTTTGCTGAATTACTTGCATCATTATTAAACCACTTGCTAAAAATTTAATATATGGAACTCCCAATACATCAGCTCTTTGATCTCCTATCGCTAATGAGATGACTGTTAAAAATAATATACTAGTTAGTATAGGTCCAAATAGAGTTTGTCCTGAAACTGTTAAAAATCTTAAAACTTCTTTTTTAAATAAAGAATAAGTTCCTACCCAATTAATAATTCCAAATCTTCTTGCACCAATTTGATATTTTTTGTGTAATTCAACCATGAGTAATTATTAATAAACATTTTTTTCAATAATTGTGAAAAAACATAAAAAAAGGCTTGTTCTAAAGTATTTATTGTGATTTCTAGATAGTGTTGTAAATAAATTTAATTATACTAAATATAGTATTATGAGTTGGACAGAAAAAAAAGTAAATAAACTCAAAGATCTTTGGGGTAAAGGACAAACAGCTAGTCAAATAGCTTTGATAATTGGAGGGGTAAGTAGAAATGCAGTTATTGGTAAGGCTCATAGATTAAATTTATCTGCAAAAATTAAAATTCGAGCCACAAATTCCCAAAATAAATCAGTATCTTCCTCATTAAATAACAATTTAAAAAAAGGCAGCAGAAAACAAAGGTTCAGATCATTACTGTTAGATAAAAACTTTGAGCCATCAAAGAATCTTCAGCTAGAGGAATTGAATGACACTACTTGTAAATATATGGAAGGTCATCCTGATGAAAAGGACTCTTCTTTTTGCGGAAGAAAAACTATTGATAAGTTCTCCTATTGCCCATTACACCTTATGATAGTGTTTCAGCCAAAAGGTAAAAAGGATGAATCAGTAGATAAAGATGATGAGTTTCCAAAGATTGTTGAGAAAAAAGTAAAATCTGCATAAATCATTTTAATACTTTATCTTTAGCTTTTTTAAATTCATCCGCATTTAATATCCCTTTGTCATGCAACTCTTTTAGATCTTTAATTTGTTGAGTGATCTCTATATTTTTATTTTCATGCTCATTGTTTGACTCTAAATTTTTCTCCTCTTTTATTACTTGTTTTGCCTCTACTCCCCTAGTTATAGCTTTAACAGCAATAGACAAGACAAATGCTAGAATTATAAATACAAGTATATATATAATATTTGTTAACATTAATTTTTTTTATCAATTATGTTTTTTGAAAATTGTCCTCCGCTAGTCCAATTAAAACTATAACGGTTAATTTCTTCATCAAACTTTTTATTTGCATTAATTTTAATATCGAAGTTAGTTTTATACTTATTTGAATTTATATTATCATATTTTAATAATTTAAGCTGATCCATTGTTAATAATGGTTTAGGCATTAGTTGAAACAATCTTGCATTAATTTTAGCTAAAGCAAAAGGTAGAGGAAATAGCATTCTTTTTTTTTTCATCGATTTTAAAATTTTTAATAATATATCTTTAAAAGTAAAGACTTCAGGGCCAATACATTCAATAGTCTCTGAATATATTTTCTTTTTAATGATCTGAAAAATTATTTCAGTAAGATCAGATACATGAATTGGTTTAAATTTAGTTTTTCCACCATAATATAATGGCATTATGGGAAGTATACTTAATAAGCTCATAAATTTTGTTGTAAAATTATCATCTACAGAATAGACAATTGAAGGTCTAAGAACAACCGATCTTGGAAAATTTTGTTTTACCTTTTTCTCACCATTTAGTTTGCTAGATGCGTACTTACTATCAGTTGCAGCTTCTATGCCTAAAGCGGATATATGAATAAATTGATCAATTGATTTTTTAGATGCCACGCTTGATAGTAAAGATGGTAACTCAGTATGGATTAAATTGAACTGATTTTTTTTTTTTTCATATAAAATTCCAATCAAATTTATACAGATAGTGGATTTTTCCATCAATTTTGAAATATTTTCCTCACTAAATGAATTTATCTCCTCAAGTTCAAGATATCCATAATTTGATTGCGTTTTGATTTGATAACCTTTTCTATGAATACTTCTAGTAACCGCAATAACTCTATAGTTGTTTTTTGTAAATTTTCTTATTAATGATTTTCCTATTTGCCCAGAAGAACCAAAGATTAAAATTGAATCCTGCTTTTTCATATATATAAATCTACTAATGAGTATAGATATTAAATTACATAAGAATGATTTACCAGATGAAATAGAGTTCAGTGACAAGATAGCAATAGATTGTGAGTTTACAGGACTTAATATTCAAAGAGATAGACTGTGTTTAGTGCAGTTATCCAACGGTAAAAATGATGCACATATAGTACAATTAGATAAAGATAATTATAACGCCCCTAATTTAAAAAATGTTCTTGATAATAAAAATATCAATAAATTATTTCATTTTGCTAGAGCTGATCTTCTTTTCATTAAAAAATATTTAGGTGTAAATATTAAAAATGTAAATTGTACTAAAATAATGAGTAAAATTGCTAGAAGTTATACGGATAAACATGGATTAAAAGATTTGATTAAAGAATTTGTTGGCATAGATATAAGTAAACAATTACAAACTTCTGATTTTGGAGGCGAGTTAACAGACAAACAATTAAAATACTGTGCTCAAGATGTAATTTATTTGCATAAAATTTACGAATCTTTAGAAAAAATTTTACAGAGAGAAAATAGAATTATCTTATACAAAGATACAATAAAGTTTATATACACAAGGGTTGAATTAGATTTTGCTTCATTTAAGGAAGATATTTGGTCTCATTAAAATGCGTAATAAAAATTTATTAAAAATAGCAAAAGAAGTGGTGAAGCTTGAGGCAGAAGGACTTAAAAAGCTTCAATCTAGTATTGGAAAGTCTTTTGAAAAAATAATTAAAGTAATACTTAGTTGTAAATCTGGAAAAGTCATTATTTCTGGTGTAGGAAAAAGTGGCCTAATTGCAAAAAAGTGGTCGGCAACTCTTTCCTCAACAGGTACACCTTCTTTTTTTTTAGATGCTTCAAATGCAAGTCACGGTGATATGGGACAAATAACTTCAAATGATGTTGTTGTTTTAATAAGCTTAAGTGGTCAAAGTGATGAATTAAAAAATATAATACAATATGTTTCCAGGAATAAAAATATTAAATTAATTGGAGTAACCTCAAAAAAAGACTCGATTTTATATAAGAATTCTGACGTGAAATTTTTATTACCTAACGTAAAAGAAGCCGGCCCTGGAAGCTTTGTTCCAACATCAACAACTACAGTTCAAATTGCTTTAGGAGATGCTATTGCTATAGCGTGCATGGAATACAAAAAATTTGGAAAATTCGATTTCAAAAAAATTCATCCAAGTGGCTCATTATCAATAAAACTTAAAACAGTTGAAGACTTAATGTTTAAGTCAAATAAAATACCTTTTGTTAAAGAAAATATTAATATGAAAACTGCGCTAGTGAGTATGGAAAAAAAAGGACTAGGTGTATTAATTGTTAAAAATAATCAAGAAAATACAATAGGTATTCTCACTGACGGTGACTTAAAAAGAGTTTCTAATAAAAAAATTAACTATCAAAATTTAGAAATAAGAAAAGTAATGAAGAAAAATCCAATTAGTGTTGATAAAGATATGCTTGCAGCAAAAGCTCTTTCAGTAATGAATAGTAAAAAAATCACAAGCTTATGTGTACATCAAAATAAAAAAAAAAAATAAAACTATTGGTTTTATTCATATTCACACAATTTTAAATGCAAATATAGCATAGATGTCTAATAAGTCATTTTTCCAAATTTTAATAATAATTATAATTTTATTAATAATGAGTGGAGTTTATTATAAATATTTTGATTCAAATAAAAATATTATTGAAGAAATAACCGTATTTGAAACTGAAAATCAAGATAAATTAAAATTATTAGAAAAGAAAATTTTAGACTTAGAATTAAAAAATAACGAATTGAATAACGAAATAGCAAACAGAAAAAGTGAAACTAATAAAATCTCAAAAGAAAAAAATGAGGAACAAAAGACAATAAGTAAGAAAATAGAAAAACAAAAAAAAGTAGTAGTTGGGAGTGATTTAAAAAAAAGTATTGAAAAGAAAGAAAAAAATTCGCAGAAAAAAATAATTAAAAACCTTGTAAAAGATGTTGAATATATTTCCGTAGACCAAAAGGGGAATAAATTCTATCTCTTGGCTAATTCAGGAAAGTCAAATATTGATAACAATGATATTTTAGACTTAATTAATGTTAGAGGCAAGATTACTTCAGATTTAAGAGATACAATTTACATAGTTTCAGATTTTGCGCAATATAATTCAATAAATTTAAATTCAAAATTTTATGAAAATGTAATAATAAATTATCAAGATAAACAAATTAATTGTAAAAATTTTGATATAAATATGGATACAAATAAAGCAGTAGCTTATAATAATGTGATTATCACAGACCCTAAATCTGTAATGAAAGCAGGTATAGTTGAATTTGATTTAAAAACAAAAGATATAAATATAAATCCTAGTGAAATAAATAAAGAAATCAAAGTTATTACAGACTAATGGCTCTAATAAAAAAATTTAGAATTAAAAAATTTAAAGATCAAAAAGCAAAATTAAAATTAGAAAAAATATCAATGTTTTATAACAAAAGACAGATTTTAAACAATTTAAATCTGGTTATAAATAAACAGGAGGTTTTAGGAATGTTAGGACCGAATGGAGTTGGAAAGTCTACTCTTTTTCATATTATTACTGGTTTAAAAGATCCAAGTTTTGGAAAAGTATTAATTGATGAAATTGATTGCACCAACATTCCAATATACGAGAGAGCAACAAAATTTAAACTTGGCTATGTTCCTCAATATGGAGGTTTTATTCAAGATTTGCGTTTAATTGATAATTTAAATCTAGTGGGAGAAATTCATATAAAAGAAAAAGAGATTAGAAATATAAGAATAGAGGAAATAATTTCTCAATTTGAATTTGATCCTCTTTTAACTATAAAAGCGAAGCATTTGTCTGGGGGACAAAAGAAAAAATTAGTGATAGCGATGGCTCTTATTAACAATCCAAATATTTTACTTTTAGATGAGCCATTTGCTGCACTAGATATTCTTACTATTAAGATGCTTCAGGAAATAATAGTAAATCTTCAATCGGTAAACAAAATTACTGTTATTGTCTGTGATCATCAAGCAAGAGATTTATTGAGTTGTGTAGATAGAGCAATTGTTTTGTCTAATGGGGAAATAATTGCTTCAGGAAGTCCTGATGAAATAATAAAAGATGCTAGTGCAAAGTCAGCATATTTTGGAAATGAATTTAAAATAAATTAATTCATTTGTGACAAATCATATTTTAATAAAAAATAAAATTAAAAACTTTAATAAAAAAATTAAAGTGGCCTCGGATAAAAGTATTTCTATTAGATCTATACTTCTTGCTTCTCAAGCTATTGGTATATCAAAAATTTCAAATCTTCTTGAATCTGAAGATGTGCTAAATACTTTAAGAACTATAAAAAGACTTGGTATAAATTATAAGAAATCAAGGAATATTTATTATATTGAAGGTTATGGGGTTAATGGCTTTAATATAACAAGAAATACACAAATTAATGCAGGTAACTCGGGGACATTGGCAAGACTAATATTGGGTCTTTTAGTAAAATCAAAATTTAAGATAAAATTAATTGGAGATAAAAGTTTATCTAAAAGAGATTTTTCTCGAGTAATTAGGCCACTTAGGCTTTTTGGAGCAAATATAAAAAGTAAAAATAATCTACTACCAATTGAAATAAAAGGTACTCAGTTTCTAAGACCAATTAAATATAATGAAAACATTGGCAGTGCACAGGTAAAATCTTGTATAATTTTTAGTGCCTTAAATACTCCTGGCATAACCAAAATAAATTCTAAAAGATCGAGAAATCATACTGAGCTAATGTTAAAATTTCTTAAATACCCTATTAAGATTCAGAATAAAGGCAAAAATCAAACAATATCAGTTCAAGGTCTCAATCAATTTAATGCGTTTAATTATAATGTTCCAGGCGATATAAGCTCAGCTTCATTTTTTATTGTTTTAACACTTTTATCAAAAAAATCACAAATTATTATTGAAAATGTTAATGTTAATAAAAGTAGAATTGGAATAATTACTATCTTAAATAAGATGGGGGCAGGAATTAAACTTAGAAACAAAAAAGTTTACAATGGGGAAGAGATAGCAGATCTACGAATAAAAAGTAAAAAAAAATTAAATTCAATAATTTGTCCATCAAATTTAAATAGTTCTGCTATTGATGAGTTTTTAATTATATTTTTAGTAGCTGCCAAAGCAAAAGGAATTTCAAAATTTAAAGAATTAGGTGAAATGAATAAAAAAGAATCAAAAAGATTAGATCTGGCTATAAAGTTTTTAAAATTAATTGGCATTAAAGTAAATAGATACAAAAATAATGTCAATATTTATGGTAATCCAAATCTTAATTTAACTGGTAATTTTGAGATGAAGAATTTTTTAAAAGACCATAGAATTTTTTTTCTTTCATGTATTGCAGCCTTGACATTAGGAGGAAAGTGGAAGATTAATAATAAAGATGCAATTAATACATCTTTCCCAAAATTTTTAAAAAAATTAAAATATTTAGGAGCAAAGATAAATTGAGGAATAAAAAAAGAAATTTAATAACAGTTGCAATTGATTCACCGGCTGCAGCTGGTGCAGGAACTCAGGCAAAGTTAATATCGAAGCACTATAATCTATTCTATTTAGATACAGGCAAAATCTATAGATATATTGGATTATTAAAATTAAATAATAAAAAAGTATTTTCTTATCAATTAATAGAGAGAAAAATTAATAAAATTAAGATTAGTGATCTTAAAAACAAAAAATTATTATCAAACGATGTAGCAATATCTGCATCAAAAATTGCAAAAAATAAAAAAATTCGAGATATCGTTCATAGATTTCAACAATTGTGTGCTTATAGTCCTCCAAAAAAATTTAATGGATCTGTCTTAGATGGAAGAGATATTATTACTGTACAAATGAAAGATGCAATGTTTAAATTTTATATAACAGCCAATCTAAGTGTAAGAGCAAAAAGACGTTTTAATGAATATAAAAGTTTAAAAAAAAAAAATTACTTATAAAGAAGTGCTTAAAAGCCTTAAAAATAGGGATAATTCTGACAAAAATAGAAAATATGGACCTCTTAAAAAAACAAAAGATTCTGTCTTGATTAATACATCTAAATTAAGTAAGAAAGCGTGCTTTAAAAAAATTAGAGCAGTAATGGATAAAAAACTTAATTATTAATGGAAATATACAAAGACCTATCAAGCCCAGAGAGCCTTAAATTTGAGGAACTGTTAAATAGCCAACTATCAAAAAATAAAATAGAAGAAGGAAAGATAATTGAGGGTAAAATAACTAAAATTACCAACAAGTATATTTTTCTTTTTATCGAAGGTTTAAAAAGTGAACCTGTAATAGATGTGAATGAAATAAAAATAATAGGGTTACAAGATAAGGTTAAAGAAGGTGATAATATTTCAGTTTTACTGGAAAAAATAGAGGATAAAAATGGTGATGTTGTTGTATCAGCGCTAAAGGCACAAAAAATTAAAGGTTGGAATAAATTAGTAAAATCATATGAAAATAACGAGCTGATAAATGGTAAAATTACTCAAAAAACTAAAGGCGGAGTTATAGTTGAGCATATTGAAACGGGTTCACTGATGTTTTGTCCTGGTTCACAAATATCTGATAAGCCGATAAAAAATATTGATCACTTAATTGGTGTCGAACAAAAGTTTGCACTTATTAAACTTGATATGGTCAGAGGAAACAGTGTTGTATCAAGACGCCAAGTAGTCTCTTCTAATAAAAAAGAAGATAAAGCTAAAATTATAGAGAAATTTAAGGTTGGAGATATAATAAAAGATGCTGTTGTAAAAGGATACTCATCTTTCGGTTGTTTCTTCGAAGTTACAACAGATGAGGGAAACATAGATACACTTTGCCACCTTCGGGAAATAAGTTATAGCAGAGTAAACCATCCTGATGAAATCTTTAATATTGGTGAGCGTCATGATTTGAAGGTTATATCAATTGATATGGAAAAATTACAAGTCGGTTGTTCAATCAAGCAACTTTCTCCAGACCCTTTCGAACATATATCAAATTATCAAATAGGGAGCCAATATAAGGTTAAAGTTGTAAAGATCACTGATTATGGATGTTTTTGTGAATTGGAGGCAGGCCTAAGTACACTGCTTCATAGTAGTGAGATGAGCTGGACTAAAAAGAATATTCAGCCAAAAAAAATGTTTAATGTTGGAGATCAAATAGATTGTGTAATTACTGATATTGATAAAGATAAAAGAAGGGTGGCAATTTCCCATAGACTTACCCAGGAAAATCCTTTTTTGAAACTTGAGAATAGTTTTCCTGTCGGCTCCGATATAGAGGGAGTTATAAATAATATTAATGAATATGCAATTTATGTAAAATTAGGAGACTTTGAAATTGATGGATTTTTACATTCAAATGATTTGTCATACACAGGAAAACCAGAAGATGAGCTGAAAAAGTATAAAAAGGAAGATAAACTGAAAGTAAAAATTCTAGAAATTAAAAAGACTGAACAAAAAGTTAGAGTTGGTCTAAAACAATTACAAGCTGATCCATTTAACTGGTTTAAAGGTAAAAAGGTTAATGATGCGGTTACTGTAAAAGTCATTTCATCTGATAACAAGGGCTTAATGGTAAAACCAGAGGGATGCGAAATTGAATTTTTAATAAAGAAATCACAAATAGCTATGAGTGCATCTGATGCTAGACCTTCACGTTTTGTAGGAGGTGAAAGAATAGATGCAGCAATAGCTGAATTAAATTTTGAGAAGAGAAAAGTGTCTTTAAGTATTAAATTGCTAGAAGAAATGATGAATGCCAAAGCAATAAAAGAACACTCAAGTCCGTTAAGTGGAAAAAATCTACCTTTCTCCTCGCTTTCTGAACAATTAGATGATAAAAAAAAGCAAAAGGATAACGAATAAAAATTGTCAGTCGTAAAATCAGACTTAATAAAAGAATTAGCAGATAACTACCCAAATTTCTTAAAAAAAGATTTAACTAGACTATTTGAAATTGTAGTTAATGAAATTCAAGATGCTTTAAAAAGAGGAGAAAGAATAGAGTTGAGAGGCGTGTTCGCAATTGAACCTAGAGTTCAAAAGGCCAGGATCTCAAGAAATCCAAAAACTAATGAAAAAGTAAATACACCAGAAAAAAAAGCAATACTGTTTAAAATGTCAAAAAATTGGGCAAAAAATATTAATGAAAAAAAATAAAATTTTTATTGCCTGTGATAGTAAAAATATAAAAAAAATTGAGGAAATAATTAAAAAGACAAGGAGTTCAAAATTAAAGATTGGATACAAGTTTGGATTAGAATTTTTAAATTCAAAGGGTAGCAGAAACTTTATATCAAAATTAAAAAATAAAATTATATTTGGGGATTATAAATTCTCTGATATTCCAAATACTTGTGCATCAGCAATTAAAGCCGTTAAAGATTTAAATTTTAATTACATAACAATTCATATAAATTCTGGTCTAGAGGCACTTCAGGCAGCTAAAAAAGTTTCGGGTAAAACAAAATTAATTGGTGTAACAGTTTTAACTTCATTAGATAATAAATCTTTGGAAGAAATTGGCTTTAATAAAGATGTAAAAAATGTAGTACTTAGGCAAGCTAGATTAGCTAATAAAGCTAAGTTAGATGCCATAGTATGCAGTGCCCAAGAAGTAAATATTGTTAAAAAAGTATTTAAAAAAGAGATAATTACTCCAGGTATCAGGTTTAACTCAAAAACAAATGACCAAAAAAGAGTTCTAACACCAAAACAAGCATACAAAAATGGAAGTGATTGGTTAGTAATTGGAAGGCCAATTACAAAAGGCAACATTCAGAATAATCTTAAAAATTTAATCAATCATTTAAGTTAATGATTAAGGGGTTAAAAATTTGTGGGATCTCTGATCTTGAGATATTGAAATATATTTTGAATCATCCATATCCCCCAAAATTTATTGGTTTCATTAGCAATTACAGAAAAAGTAAAAGATTTGTTGAATACGAAAAGTTAGAGATACTAACGAATGTTGAGAAAAAAAATATTAATTTTGTTTCTGTCCTGGTTAATCCAGATGATAAAATTTTAGAAAAGATGAAAAAACTTAATTTTGATTATTA
>MDTB01106436.1_pt1 | contig 10446 bp, 8 predicted proteins | sample 811161 | NCBI WGS metagenome assembly MDTB01 (sample SAMN05326650, study PRJNA326480) | marine metagenome | isolation source: seawater | place: Mediterranean Sea | collected 2009
AACCTTCCAACCCCAAATTACTGCCCTGTGTCTCAAGAGATATTTGAAAATGATATCCTATGTAATTTTGGAGCCTTTACCTAAAATAATTGTTTTCCTTAAAGCAATAATATTTTTCAAGGAAACCAAATCATCTATACAATCAGGAAAAAAAATGTCTGAGGATGTGCCACCTATTCTAATAGTAGTAAATTTTTTTAATGATATTTTATGTAGAATTTTCATACTATTTTATCAGTTTAAGAGAATCCTCCATAATTTCTTTTATTGTATCTTCTGGAAAAATATTTTGAATATTTTTAGCTAGAGAATAAATTTTTTTTGGGTTATTTAATAAAATATTAATTATTGACACAAATTGCTCGACGAAATCATCGGTTTCTTCAATAAGAATAGTAGCAGAGTTTTTCGCAAGATAATTTGCATTTAATAACTGATGTTCATCCGTTGCATGTGGAAATGGAACTAAGAGTGACGCTCTTCCTATTTTAGCAAGCTCTGAAATGGATGTTGAACCTGCTCTACAGACGACTAAGTCAGCCCATTCATATAAAGTACCTATTTTATTTGAATATACTATTACTTCTGAGTCTAATTCATAGTCAGTATATTTACCTTTAACCATATCATGGTCATTTGATCCGGTTATATGTTTAATAGATAAATTATTATTATAAAAATGAGAAAAAGCAAATGGCATTGTTTTATTAAGAAATCTAGAGCCCTGACTTCCACCCATAACTAAAATGTTAATTGATGACTTATTTTCATTGTATTTTTCTTCAGGAGGAATTAGCTTACTAAATGATGGTCTTACTGGATTACCAGTGTGTATAATTTTTGAGTTACTGATATTAAAGCTCAGCGGGAATGTTTCATATACTCTTTTTGCAAAATAATAATTGATCCGATTAGCTGTTCCCGCAATAGCATTTTGCTCATGTAAAATTACTGGTATTGATAATAAGTATGCACTCAAAGAAGAACTGACACTCACATATCCACCAAATCCAAAAACCATACTAGGCTTATATTTTTTGAAAATTACAAGACTCTGATAAGTAGATTTAATAATATATATTAATGATATCAGTTTTTTGATTGTTGACTTACCTCTTACACCTCTAGATGAAATCTTTTCAATAACTATGTCTGGATTATCAATAATTTTATTCTCAAGACCGTTATCAGTTCCAATCCATAGTATCTTATAACCAAGCTTAATATATTCTTGAGCAATACTTAAGGCAGGATAAATGTGTCCACCAGTTCCACTTGCTAATATCGCTATTGTTTTCATCATAGGTATTCTCTCTGAACAGCTTGGCTTATTTTCTGTCTATTTTCTATCTGAATGCGTATTAATATCCCAACGAAAATAAACATCATCAACAAATTAGTACCTCCATAGCTAATGAAGGGTAAACCCATACCTTTTGTTGGAGCCAATCCAATATTAACTAATATATGTATCAAGGCTTGAAAAGTAATAAAAAATCCAATCGTAAAACATAGATATGATGCAAATCGTAGGTTATTGTCAGATGAATTATTCGCGAGTCTGATTATTCTAAAAAATATAGTAGCAAATAAGATAATTATAATTAATGTAAACAGAAGACCCAATTCTTCAGCCATTAATGCAAATATAAAATCGTTATAAGACTCCGGTAAGTAATTCAATTTTTGGACGCTTGATCCTAAGCCGAGACCAAAAATTCCACCCTTGCCAAATGCCAGTAGAGAGGCAATTAGCTGATAACCGCCACCAGATGGATCTTCCCATGGGTTTAGAAATGAGATAACTCGCTTCAATCTATAAGGCTGATATATTACGAGAGGAACTGCGACTATGATAGAGAGTAATAAATAGGATAATAATTTTTTTAGGTTCAGCCCCGCAACTAGCATTAATGAAAAAAAAGTACTAATCAGCAATACTGTACTACCAAAATCTCTTTGAAATAATATTATGATGGATAAAATTATAATCATAATAAGACATTTATTAAATATTTTATTTATATCTGCTCTGCATATAAAACTACAGACCCAAAACATTATAAATAATCTAGAAACTTCAGAAACCTGAATAGTTATGAAACCAAGATCCAGCCATCTTCTTGCGCCATTAACTTCTTTCCCGAGACCTGGAATAAATACGCATAAAGATATCAATAGTGCTAGAAACAAAAATATTTTACTATAATCATGATATAAATTTAGTTTTACTCTAGATACGATAATAGATAAAAAAATGCCTAATATTAAGTATATCGAATGTTTAATTATAAAATAAAACGAGTTTCCCCTTGTTTCATAAGCATGATCCAGTGTAGCGGAAGTAATCATGATAAACCCAATAGAAATCAACGCAGAAAAACATATTATTAAAGTATGATCAATCCCATGTCCTTCACTCAATAAAATATTTTTTCTAATAAATTCATATAACATTATTATCTACTGCATCCTTAAATGCCTGTCCTCTATCTTCAAAGTTCTTAAACATATCAAAACTTGGACTAGCAGGTGAAAATAAAATACTATCATTATTTGAAGCATAGTTATTACTAGTAACTACAGCTTCAGTTAATGTGTCTACATCAATCACATTAGTTCTAATATCCAATTGTTTCTTAATGTAGTCTTTGTTTTCACCAATAAATATTACAAGTTTTACTTTCTCATTAATAAGATTTGATAATATCTTATAATCCATATTCTTTTTAGCTCCACCTAGTATCAATATAATATTTTTATCAACAAATTCTAATGCGGCCTTAGTAGAAGCAGTATTAGTAGATTTTGAATCATTATACCAGCTTACACTATTAATATTCTTGACTAGCTCAATTCTATGAGGCAGGTGAGTATAATTTTTAAGCGAAATTATAGAGTCATATAGTGGTATATTTAATAAAGATGCAATTGAACATATACCTAATATATTTTCTAAATTATGTTTTCCTTTATATTCAATAGAAATATTCTTGTAATAAAGAGATTTTTCATTAAATGATATATTGTCAATAGTATTTCCACATAATATTAGCCTCCCATCAGATAATCCATATCTGAGAAGATTATAATTGGCATCTAACAAATCATCTGCCAATGAAAGATTAGCTATAGGATATTCACATGAGCTAAAAACTTTTAACTTAATACTCAAATAATCTTTCATGGTATTGTGTCTTTCTAAATGATCATGGTCTATATTAGTAATTAAACTAATATAAGAATGATGGTTATTCATATACTCCAATTGATAACTAGATAACTCAAGAATTATGTAATCATATTCATCTGGATTAATCTCCAGAGGAGGTATTCCATTATTCCCACAAGCAATTGTTTTAATATTTAAAGAAGTCAAAACATGCTCTAACATAGAAACTACTGTTGTTTTACCGTTAGTTCCTGTGATTGATATTATTGGTTTTTTAGAAGATTTTTTAAAAATATCTATATCAGTAGATAAAGGTAGATTTCTTTTATATATTTCTTTTAGTATTGCATGCTCTTTCTCAAAGCCTGGACTTATAATAATTTCGTCAACTTGGTTAAATATATCAATATCATAATTTTTAAAAAATAATATGTCTTGATCAAATTCTGAAATCAGCAAACTATCAATAGCATTTTTATTTCTTGTATCAAAAATTCTATATGGAATATTTTTGTTTGAAAAATATTTAGCACAGGATATGCCTGTTACACCAAATCCTAAAATTAATTTTACTCCTAACATCTTATCTAATTTTCAGTGAAGCAAGAGCAATTAGTACTAGTATGAAGGTAATGATCCAGAAGCGAACAATAATTTTAGGTTCTGGCCATCCTTTTTCTTCAAAATGATGGTGGATAGGTGACATTAAAAAAATCCTTTTTTTATACATTTTATAATAGGAGACTTGTATCATAACAGATAATGCCTCGGCCACGAAAACACCACCCATGATCGCGTAAACTATTTCTAATCTAAGAAGTACTGCTATACACGCTAGAGCAGCACCTAATGACAAAGAACCTACATCGCCCATAAATATTTCAGCAGGATAAGAATTATACCAAAGAAAACCAAGTCCAGAACCTACGATAGCACTTGCAAAAATAGCGACTTCAGAAACTTCTGGCAAATATGGAATTAATAGATAGTTGGCTATGTTAAAGTTGCCCTCAACATAAGCGAATACGACGAAGGCCGCAGCAATTAAAATACATGGTAGGATCGCTAGGCCATCAAGACCATCTGTTAAATTAACAGCATTGCTCGAGCCTGTAATCACTAATATTACCCATGGTATAAAGAATACTCCAAGGTAAAACGCAAAATTTTTGAAAAAAGGTGCTGTCAATGTAATTTCCATCTGATTCGAGGAAGTATAAAATATATACGAAGCAACAAGTCCTGAGAATAATATTTGAAGCAATAATTTGCTCTTCCCACTAATTCCATCACTAGATGAATATATGAATTTTTTATAGTCATCATAAAATCCTATGGCGCCAAAAGAAAGAATTACAAAAAGCATAATCCAAATATTTTTATTGAGAACATCAGACCATAAAATAGTACTAAGAACTATTGATATGATTATGATAATCCCTCCCATAGACGGTACCTCTGCTTTTTCAGTTATGTGCGATTTGGGGCCATCTTTCCTGATACTTTGGTACAATTTTCGATCTACTAATTTCTGAATAATTATTGGTCCGATTACTAATGATATTATGAGAGCAGTGAGAGATGATAGGATGATTCTCAGTGTTAGATATCTAAACACATCGAATCCAGAATAAAATGAAGTTAGGTAATCAAAAAGATAATAAAGCATACTTTAATTGTAGTATTTTTATGATATTAATTCACGCACAATAGTTTCAAATTTCATATATCTTGATGCTTTTACAAGAACATATATATCTTTTTGTATGAGTAGTTTTATTTCACTTATAAGATCAGATTTCTTATCAAATAGATATGAATTTTTTCCGAAAGCATCTGATATTGCATCATTATGATCTGTCAACACAAATAATTTTTCAACACCTTTATCCGCAGCATAGGCAGCTAACTCAGTATGATATTTTTCAGAATTAACGCCCAACTCCCCCATTTGTCCCATAATTACCCAAGATTTAGAGTTCATACTGGTTAATAAGTCTATTGAAGCTTTAAATGAGGCTGGGTTAGCGTTATATGTGCTATCAATTATTTTTGCATTATTAATACCTTCATATATTTTTGATCTTCCTTCAACATCTCTATAATTATCAAAGGCAGAAATGATATGCTCAGATCTTGCCCCTGCTTCACATGCTAGACCAATAGAGTATAGTATATTTAGCAAATTGAAAGACTCACTATTGTTAATTTTAAATTCAATTTTATCTTCGAAAGGGGTTTTAACGATCATTTTGTTAGCTGAAAAATCTAACATTGAATAATCTGCATCATCAGTTAATGATATTGTTTTAATAATGTTAGAAGAATTTTTCTTAATCCAACGATCATAATATTCATCACTCTTATTTATTATAACGGTTTTGTCTTGTCCTTGATTTAAGAAAATTTCCTCCTTTGTCAATAATATATTTTCTATAGAACCAAAAGATTCAAGATGAGCTGCTGATACGTTCAACAATGCAACTATGTTTGGTCTTGCAATTTCAACTAGCTCTCGAATATCACCAACTCTACTAGCTCCCATCTCAAGAACAAAAATATCATCTGATCTATTAGCTCTTAGAATTGATAATGGCAAACCAATGTTATTATTAAAGTTTTTAAATGTTTTCATGGTTTTCTTATAGTTACTAATGATGCGATATGTCATATCAGTCACTGTAGTTTTCCCATTAGTCCCCGTAACACTTATCGTTATCGGGTTGATTTCTTTTGAATACTCTGATGCTATTCTGGTTAGTGCTTGTAAGGTATCACTAACTTTTATAAATGGTACAGCTGATACATCTACTTCTGTTATAACGGCAACGGCGCCGTTTTGTATTGCTTGGTTTATGTAATCATGACCATCATATTTATCGCCACGTAGGGCAATAAAAAGATTCCCAGGCATTGTAGTTCTACTGTCAATTGTTATACCATCAAATAAGATATCAGGACCTGATAGAGAAGATTTCAGCATATTTTCTAATTCTGATAGTTTAGCTTTCATGAAGTAAATTTTTCAAATATTTTATGTCATTATGTTCAATAGTTTTTGATCCATAGTCGATACTTTGCTCATTACCTTTTCCAGCAATAATTACAATATCATTCATATTGGATATTTTAAGTGCTTTTTTAATAGCAATCTTTCTGTTTGGTATCTTATGGACTTTTTTAGAATTAGGGATTCCTCGGCATATAGAGTTAATGATATCCATTGATTCTTCAGTTCTAGGATTATCATCTGTAAGTATTATTATGTCAGAATATTGGGCTGCAATACTGCCCATTTTAATTCTCTTAGCTTTGTCTCTATCTCCACCACAGCCAAAAATAACAATCAATCTATTTGATTCTTTTGCATACATTTCATTCATATCCATTAATAAACTCTCAAAGGATTTCTCAGTATGAGCATAGTCAATTATAAATCTTGCAAATCCCTTCTTAAAAATAATATTATTTCTACCTGCTATAGGCCTAATCTTTTCAAAAATTTTTATTATCTTACTGTCACTAATATTCATCTTCTTTAATAATGCATAAATTACTGAATAATTATATTTATTAGTAGTAGTGTCCAACATTTTAGTTTTATGTTTTGCGGTTATATTATAATGCTCAGTATATAACATGATTTTAGCATTTGATGATGTGAGACTTAATACTTTATCAGTGCTTTTGCAGTCCATATTCAAATAAATTGACTTATTAGTCATATCTAATAGCTTACACTTTGATTTTATATAGGATAAATGAGTCTTATGGTAGTCTAAATGATCATTTGTGATGTTTGTTACAATGGATATATCAAAAATAATGTTATTCAGTCTCCCTTGTTGCAGCCCTTGTGATGATGACTCAATAATAATGATGTTTGCTGATTTTTTATTAAATTTATGAAAGTATTCAAATAGAATATCGTTTCTAGGAGTTGTATACCCAGTTTTTCTTAAATTTGGATAAACACCGCATCCTTCTGTTGAGATGATTCCGACTTTTTTACCTGTTAATGTATATGCTTGTGCGAGCATATTTGATAATGACGTTTTACCATCTGTTCCAGTTATTCCAATGATTTTTTTATTTTTTAATGGATAACTATAAATTTTGGATAAAAATTCATTTTGATTTATAGACAAAAAAGTAGAATAAATAACAGGTAAGTTCTGGGGTAATATTTTGTTTGGAACTTTTTTATCTAGTATCAAGCCTTTGATGCCCTTCTTTATTGCAATATCAATATAGTTTTTAATATTTTTAGTTTTGAAATTATTTAGTATTAAAATTTTATTATTGCAGTTACAAGAACTATGAAATACATAATCTGTATGGATGATGTTCTTCTTATTCAAAATTCTCTTTGAAAAATTTAATATTTCATAAATCTCATTATTTTTATTTAACATAACTATTTTCTATCGGGATACACTTCTAATAAGTTTAATGAGTGACTCATAAACTCTTTAAATATTGGTGCTGCATTTTTCCCACCAGACGCAGGACCATCTTTAGGATTTCTAACAATTACAGCAGTAACATACTCAGGGTCACTTACAGGAGTTATCCCAACAAACACTGCTAAATGACTATCTTCTTTGTACTTTCCATCTTTAATTATTCTAACAGTCCCTGTTTTTCCAGCTACCGAATACTTTTCTAACTTTGCTTTTTTTGCAGTCCCAGAATCTACTACAGTTTGCATCATCAGTAATATTTTATTAGTTATATCTAAGTCCAAGTTATTCTCTAAATAAATATCATCTTCTCCAATTTTCTCATAAGTAAGTTGAATTCTTTTTCCATGGTTAGCTAAAATAGTATATGCATTTGCAAGATGAAGTAGCGTTGTAGATAAACCATATCCATATCCAACGCTAGCATGCAGAGTTTCATCCCAACTACTATAATGTTGAAGTTTGCCTTCTGCTTCACCATGTAAATTTACATAAAGTTTCTTGCCAAAATCAAAATCTTGCAAAGTTCTATAAATAGATTTTTTATTATTTAATAACGAAACCTTTGCAGCACCAACATTACTTGATAGTCTAATGATATCCTGTAAATTGAGATCACCCAAGTCATTATAATCTTCTATCTCATGTTTGCCTATGTTCATTTTCCCTGGTGATGTTCTAATTATGTCCTGCAGCGCATGAGTTTCATTGGCTAATGTATTATAAATAGTAAATGGTTTTATAGTTGATCCTGGCTCAAATGAAATACTAGTGACAGAGTTGTTAATTTTAGAGCCAGTCAATTCCTGTCTATTTGTTGGGTCAAAAGATGGGTAATTTGCCATTGTGAGTATCTCGCCAGTTTTAACTTTTATCATAACAAGTGAAGCACTATCGGCTTTGAATTTTTTCGAGTAATCTTTTAAGATATTAAATCCAACAAATTGAAGTCTTTTGTCTATAGAAAGGTAAATATTTTTACCTGGGATTGGTTTTTTTACTAAACTTAGCAGCTCTATTGATCTTCCAAGATTGTCTTTACGTATCTTCTTAATACCACTAATAGAACTTAGTTCTGAATCTTTAGAATATTCTATTCCAGACTGCCCTTTATTATCAATGTCTGTAAAACCTATTATATTAGAAAAATATGTGCCGCCAAGATATACGCGTTGATATTCATCAATGAAGTAAATATATGGCAAGTTAAGTTTAGAAATTTTAGTTACTAAATCATCATTAATCTTTCGTTTTAAGTAATATTCTTTTTTTGTACTATGATTTTTAAGAATACTTTTAAATGTTTTATTTGACATATTAATATGTCTTAAGAGTTTAGAGAAATCTATATTTTCTCTTTGTTGTAACTCGAGTACTTTTGATATATTAATACATAAGGTTTTACGAGGTAAGCTCATTGCTAATATTTCATTATTTCGATCATAGATGATTCCTCTAAATGTTTTGATAACTCTATAATCAATTTGTCTTCTATCTGCAACATCACTTAAATCTGCTTTACATGAGTTACTGTTTATATAAAAACAGTCAGTATTAAAACCTTGTAACAGAATTAATCTTATTATTATTAGTAAAAAAAAGATGGAGACAATACTAATTATAAAGTATTGTCTCCATCTTGTGATGTTTGAGTTTTTATTTTTACTAGTCAGCTTGTTGCCTTAAAAAAGCAGGTATATCGATATTATCAACACTTGTTTTATCAACAATTGCCTCTGATGTTGCTGCATCATTATAGCTTGGCGAACTAGGGATTTGATTAACATTACTGACCACAGCGTTTGGTGCTGGAGGGTTAGTATCATCAGTCGAGATTATGCTTGCTTCTTCTGCTTTTTGATTTTCAAAACCAGTAGCTATTAGAGTAACTCTCAACTCACCTAAGTTATCCTCTTCCTTAATACAACCAATAATTACGGTTGCACTCTCATTAGCGATACCTTTTACTCTCTCACCAATTGTAGAAAACTCTTTGGATGTTAAGTCTGCACCAGCAGTTATATTAACTAATACACCGCTAGCGCCATGTAAGTCGATATTATCTAATAGAGGGCTATCAATTGCTGCTTGTACAGCTTTATCAGCTCTATCCTCTCCTGTTGCGAATCCTGAACCCATCATTGCTTTTCCACGTCCTGACATAACAGTTTTCACATCAGCAAAATCTACATTAATAAATCCTCTGATAGTTATTATCTCCGCGATTCCTTTCACAGCGCCTCTTAAAACATCATTTGCGTTTTCAAATGATGAAAAAATTGAATTATCATCTCCATAGACCTCTGCCAATTTTTCATTTGGTATAACTATTAGAGAATCAACCCATTCACTGAGTGCTTCGATTCCTCTTTCAGCATGAAGCATTCTTTTGCTACCTTCAAAGTCATAAGGTTTAGTCACTACCGCAACTGTTAAAATCCCTGCATCACGGGCTATTTGAGCAATAACAGATGCCGCTCCTGTGCCAGTTCCGCCGCCCATTCCAGCTGCTATGAATAACATATCTGCACCTTCAATTGCAGCAGATAATTCTTCTTTAGCTTCTAGCGCGGCTTCCCTTCCTTTTTCTGGATCAGCTCCAGCGCCAAGACCCTTTGTAATCTCAGATCCTATCTGAATCATTGTAGCTCCTTTAACATCTCTCAAAGCTTGAGAGTCTGTATTTGCCAAAATGAACTCTGCGCCATGAATTTTAGATTCAAGCATAGATATTACAGCATTTCCACCGCCGCCGCCTACACCAATTACCTTTATCACAGCATTTTGATTATACTCGTTAACTAACTCAAA
>MDTB01206617.1_pt1 | contig 10446 bp, 7 predicted proteins | sample 811161 | NCBI WGS metagenome assembly MDTB01 (sample SAMN05326650, study PRJNA326480) | marine metagenome | isolation source: seawater | place: Mediterranean Sea | collected 2009
ACAACTTACGCAAGAGTTTTAATTAACCTCAAGGAGATCATGTGGAATTAAATAAACTGCAAACATTGGTAATTAACGCTTTGGAAGATGTTAAGGCTCACGAGCTGACGGCCATTGATGTGCGTGGCAAGATCGACATCACTGACCTAATGATCATCGCCAGTGGAACATCAGATCGTCATATTCAAGCACTTGCTGATAATGTAGTTGAAAACGCCAAGAAGTCAGGCGCCACCATAGTTGGTGTTGAAAAAGATCGATCGTGGGTACTGATCGATTTGTACGACATAGTGGTTCATATCATGTTGCCAGAAACACGCAAATTCTATGATCTAGAAAAGCTCTGGCAATTACAGGGTCAGCAGGAACCTGCCTCAATGATCTAGCGCGCATGCATTTCTCATTAATTCACGTCAGTGAGAAGCCCAGCGCGTGGCTGCAGGCAGCATGCAGTCACTACAGTTCGCGTCTGCCGCCTGAATTCGGTTTTTCAGATATTGTTTTGCCACCTGCCAGAAGGACCAAAAACTCACATTTAGCGACCCTACGCAGTCAAGAGTGGCTGCAAATCTGCGCCAAAGTGCCCAAATCCTCTGCCTTGGTGTTGTTAGATGAGCGAGGTAAAAGTTATTCCTCAGCACAATTTTCCCAACAGATCCAACGTTGGCAACAAGCGGGTCAGGATATTTGCTTTGTCATCGCAGGTGCCGATGGAGTGAATCCTGAACATCGACAGCAGGTCAGCAGTTCAATATCACTCTCAGCAATGACACTCCCACATGAGATGGCGCGTTTAATGTTGCTTGAACAGCTCTATCGTGCCTGGTCGATAGCAGCTAATCATCCCTATCACCGGGTCTAAGCCAGTCCGTTTGAGACTGCTACCGTGGCCTGTTTCATGCGATAATCAGGCTCGATGATAATAATAAAAATTTCAGCTCAATGGACTTTATTCTGGCTTCAGCTTCACCACGACGTGCCGAGCTTTTGTGTCAGCTAGGGCTCAGCTTCAAAATTCATGCGGCAGATATCGATGAAACACTCAATACTCATGAGAAGGCATTGGACTATGTCTTGCGCATGGCACGCACGAAAGGGCAAGTTGTGAGTGAACATTATCCTCCTGAAGCGGTCGTAATTGCAGCGGATACTGTGGTTTGTCTGGAGCAAACTATCATGGGCAAGCCAAAAAATCAGTCCGACAGCGAGTCCATGTTGACGCAATTGTCTTCTCAAACACATAACGTGCATACCGCGCTCGTGGTGATCTATCAAAACGACTTGCGCCACTGTATCTGCTCCAGTGAGGTGACTTTCAGAGCCTTAACCCCGCTGGAAATTGAACGTTATTGGCAGACAGGTGAACCCATAGATAAAGCCGGTAGTTATGCAATACAAGGGCAGGCCGCACGCTTTATTCAACATTTGACAGGCAGTTATTCGGGGGTCATGGGTTTACCCTTATATGAACTGGATCAATTGCTAAAGCCTGTTTTGATGGCGGCAGAAAATAAATGAGCGAAGAGATTTTAATTAATGTAACGCCCAGAGAGACCCGTGTGGCCATGGTTGAAAATGGCGTCTTGCAAGAGGTACACATCGAACGTACCGCTAGACGTGGTCTGGTCGGAGGTATATTCAAGGGAGCTGTCAGTCGGGTTATGCCCGGCATGGATGCAGCCTTCGTTGATATAGGCTTAGACAAAGCAGCATTTATTCACGCCTCGGATGTCGTCAACTTATCGCCTGCTACGCGCGCCGAACATCAATCAGACACGCTCGAGGAGCCAGATGCGATTGCAGATTTGTTGCATGAGGGTCAACAAGTACTCGTGCAGGTTGTGAAAGATCAAATTGGCTCCAAGGGGGCACGCTTAACAACTAATATCACTGTTCCTTCACGTTACTTAGTGTTGCTTCCGTACTCAAATGATGTGCGCTTATCAGCGCGTCTGGAGGATGAGGATGAGCGTGAGCGCTTAACCGCCGTGATGCAAGAGCTATTGCAAGAGAGTGGCAACCGATTTGGTTGTATTCTACGCACGGCCGCTGAGTCTGCATCGAAACAGGAGCTCAGACGAGATTTGCATTTCCTGTTACGCCTGTGGGATTCCATCGTCGAGAAAATCAACCAAGTTGATTCGGTGGCAGAAGTATATGCAGATTTACCCCTGGCCGTGAGAACGTTGCGCGACATCAATACCGATGAAATAGAAAACATCACCATCGACTCTCGTGAGACAGTGCTTAATGTCAGAGCGTTTGCAGAAAAGCTAGTACCGGAATTTGCCAGTCATATTAAGCGTTACAAAGGTGAGCGACCAATATTTGATCTGTATGGAATAGAGGATGAAATCGAGCGCGCTCTGCAACGTAAAGTGATGCTTAAATCGGGTGGTCATCTAGTATTTGATCAGACTGAATCTATGACCACGGTAGATGTGAATACGGGCGCTTTTGTCGGCCATAGGAATCTAGAGGAAACTATTTTTAAAACCAATCTTGAAGCTGCCCAAGCCATTGCGCGTCAGCTTAGATTGAGGAATCTGGGTGGCATCATCATTATTGATTTTATCGATATGGAGGAGGAAGAACATCGCCATCAAGTGCTACGTGCACTCGAAAAATCACTAGATAAAGATCGTGCCAAGACAAATATTTGTGAGGTCTCTGCTTTAGGTTTGGTAGAAATGACGCGCAAACGTACGCACGAAAGCTTAGAGCATATTATGTGTGAGCCTTGTACTAGCTGTGACGCACGTGGGTCGGTCAAGAGTGCGCAAACAGTATGTTATGAATTATTCCGTGAAATTATGCGCGTCGCACGCCAGTATGAGGCACATGAATTGCTGGTACTGACTTCGCAGGCGGTAGTGGATCTATTAGTTGATGAGGAATCAGACAATCTGGCTGAGTTGGAAGAATACACTAACAAGACGATTAAGCTTCAGGTCGAGGTGCTCTACACTCAGGAACAATTCGATGTGGTTCTCCTGTAAGTCATGACTGGTCAGTCTATCTTACGCACAATATTCAACGCCGCGCTGTATGGGATGACCTTGGCTTTGGTCGTCATTGCTGTGTTGCTGAGCGCAATTCGTTTGTATCCTGATTTCAATCTCATCGTCCAGCATAAAGTAGAGCAGCATCTGCATCAGAGCCTCAATGCCCAGGTCGATATTGGGTCATTGCAGGTCAGCCGCCGGCAACCGTTTTCAGAACTTATCGCTGAGCGTGTCAGCATTACCCCAGCGCATCCTGAAGCTCAGGCTTGGGGCCTGGATAGAATTGAAATCCAGTTTGACCTGCTCGCCTCTCTGTTCAGCCAGCAACTCAAACTCAAGCGTATTACGCTGGTTGGGCTGGATATCTCCTTGCATCGTGATCAAGCTGGGCAAATACATGTCAATCATGAGTTTCCATTGTGGCAAGATAAAAACAGTGACAATACACAATTCTCTGCTAGCTATATCAGTGTCTACCAATCGAAAATACGTTGGTCGGATGCAATCACAGGGGTTGACTATCAATTCCTAGATGTCAGTGCACTACTGGCACCCCGCTTATTAGAGATGGAAGTGTCTTTGTCTGCGAGGTTGCCAGAGCGACTCGGAAAAACTATAAATTTGCAGGCCCGTATCAATGGTAGCTTGGCTGCTTTAGACAAGGCGAAAATAAAGTTTTATGCTGATCTTCAGCAGATCCATATCGACCAGATCAGTCAACATTTGCCTCCTAATTACGCGCTGCAAACGCAAGCAATTGTCGCACTGCGCGCGTGGGGTGAATACAATCAAGGCCAGCTCAAAGTAATCCAGGGCTCACTTGATTTGGCGCACCTGCAGGATAGGAATGCACATGTTAAGCAAGCGCTGTGTCTCAGCGACCAGGTACTCGAGGCGCTGAGTTTAGACTACCAGTTGACTGCCCAAGACAATCAATGGTTGTTGTTGGCAGACAATATCAATGCGCGCTTTAATGGACAGTCTGCACCTGCTGAGCAAGCACACCAATTATCGCTCAAGATTAATGCCCAGTCGCCGCACACCCGGCAGATAAGTTTCTATATTAATAGTCTCAATCTTGGCGCGCTGTGTAATAGCATGCATGCTTACATGCCCAATCTGGTCGAACAGCGTTTGGCAGGACTGCGTGCGCATGCGTTGCTGGAAGATTTGGTAGTCCATATCGAGCAAAGTCAGGATCAAAAACCATCTTTTCAATATGCCGCTACATTCCACGACGCGACGCTATGGCATGTCGCTACAGACAGAAAAATAGCGGGGCTATCTGGGCGTTTGAGTGGTGGCGATCGTAGTGGCAGGGTATCCTTAACCAGTCAACAAGTTGAATTATTGTTGCCTCAAATGTATCCCGCCGATGTTTTACAAATTGCACTCACCGGTGAGCTTGATTGGCAACATTATGGCCAGATCCACAGCTTACATACTGAGCGACTCGCTATTGAAAATAATGATTTAGCGCTCGCCACGCGATTTACTGCTCTCCTGGATAAGGATCAAATTTACAGTGACGCGCAAGTATATATAGAGCGCGCCAGCGCGGCAGAATTGAATCGTTACCTGCCCGCACTTAAACAGATCAGTCGCACTAAAAAGTGGTTTGCTGATGCAGTTCATGAAGGCCAGCTGGTTAGTTCGAACATATTATTACGTGGACTGCTGAGCGAGTTTCCATTCCATAAACGCAGTGGTGTGATACTGGCTGATGTGTTGCTGCGGGATGCTGTCATCGAATACAAGCGAGATTGGCCTGCTTTCAGTGATGTGCAGGCAACCATCAGCCTGAATAAAGACCGGGTAGTGGTGTTACCCACACAGGGCATTATGTATGACTCACAACTCACGCGCGCGCGCTTGGAGATCCCATCATTCCTCAAAGCGGTACTAGAGGCCGAGGGAGAGCTTAAGGGAGGTGGTCAGAATTTAATCCATTTCCTAGCCGATGCAGGTCTGGTTGCGCGCCAAAACTCTGTGGCAGATCAACTATCCTTAGAGGGAGATACTAAGCTACAACTCTCTTTCACTAAATCATTGTCGCAAAAAGTAGCTTTACCTTTCAGAGTATCAGGCATGCTCAATTTTATTGGCAACACTCTGCATATTCATGCTGCAAATATGGCCATGCAAGATCTCAGGGGGACGCTAGCGTTTGATCAAGATGGTGCCTATGGTGAATATTTATCAGCCAGTTTATATGGGCACAAGCTAGCACTCAGTGCCAAGGCCCTAGGGGCCGGCGCGTCGGAATTATATTTTAATGGCAAATTTGATGTCGATGCCTATATCAGCAGCCAGCTTCCTCAGTTTAAGCCATTTATACAGGGGCAAACACCGATTCAGGGTACGCTCTATTTGCCGTCCATGTTCAAGCAAAATAATCCCGAAAAACTGACCTTAAGCGTTCTCAGTCAACTACAGGGGATCCAGTCTAATCTGCCTTACCCGTTGCATAAGTCCGCGTCCGAGTCGTTAGCGACAGCATTATTGTTTGACCAAAAACAAGCAAGCATGCGGTGGCAATTTGCAGATCAAGCCAGTTTACTCTTTACAATGGATCAACAGCAGCCATTTACTTTGCGACTGATCGAACTTGGCCAGCCAACAGATACAGCATACGCACTCAATCAGGGTCTTAACATAGTCGGCCAGATTGATCGCTTACCGATTGAGTCCTGGGTGCAGACTTATCAGCAATATACTGCAGAACTGACGCGCCGAGGTATCAATAATACTGCTGCTGAGTTGCCGCGGGTGGACTTGCATATCCAAGCTTTGGATTGGTCACCTTGGCCAGCTCAGGACATGTCTCTTCAGGCCGCGATGGAGGATGACAACTACGTGCTTGCTATAAGTTCTTCATTAGCCACCGGCAGGGTACTATGGCCTCAACTTGCAAATGCCCCCATCGTTTTTGATATGCAAGAATTTAGGGTACATCATAATGAGGAAAAATCAGAACAAGTCTTGGATCCAAATATATTGCCTGCCTTTGTTTTTAAAGCTAAGCGTTTCCATCTCAAAGATAAACTGATTCGTGCGGTCGATGTGACGGCTGAGACCATTCACGATGGATTATTTTTTAGTGATGTTAATTTCGCTCTGGTCGATCTGCGAGCACATGGACAGGGTTCCTGGCGGCAGACTGATAAGGATAATATCTGGAGTGAGTTCAGCTTTGATATGACCACCTCAGATCTGGCAGATGCTCTGGAAAGTTTGAATTTTCAGACCGGTCTCAGAAATGGTAATGGTTCAATTAAAACGCAGCTGAGCTGGCCTGATGCACCGCATAAAGTTAACTTGGGCAATATGACCGGACGCACCAGTCTGGATATTCGGGCCGGCTCAATCACCGAAGTCGAGCCGGGTGCAGGTCGCTTGTTAGCACTGTTTAATTTGAGTGCCTTGACCCGACGCTTGAGTCTGGACTTTAAAGATGTCACGACTAAAGGCTTCGCCTTTAATACTATTTCTGGTGATTTAGATTTGCAGTCTGGCGGTGAAATGAAAATGGAACAAGTTATAATCGATTCGTCCGCGGCGGTGATTGAATTTACTGGGACAACCAATATAGTTGCTCGGACCTATGCTCAAAATATATTTGTTACTCCGTCTGTGACTGAGTCATTACCTGCCGCGGGTGCGATTGTAGGCGGGCCAATTGGTGCCGCAGCAGGCTTTGTCGTTGATAAGGTCGCAAAAGTTGTCGGTTTGGATAAAGCACTCAAATACCAATACAGCATGACAGGTACCTGGGAGCAGCCAGAAATAGTCAAAATAAAAAAAGTCTCAGATGAATCGTCTGAAGAAAATACACTCAACCAATGAAGGTGTTGTTCAATGAGTAAAGTCGCCGCAATTCAAATGGCTTCTGCCCCACAACGTGATACTAATCTGATGGAAGCGGAACGTCTTATTCAAGCTGCTAAACATCAGGGTGCGGAGCTGATTGTGTTACCGGAAAATTTTCCGATTATGGGTATGCAGGAGACAGATAAAGTCGATATTCGTGAGCCTTATGGCAGCGGACCCATCCAGAATTTTCTGCATGAACAAGCGAAGAAACACAAAGTCTGGATAGTTGCAGGCACGATACCGCTGGAAGCGCAGGATGAGCATAAAATTCTTGCTGCATCACTGTTGTACAACAGCGCAGGTGAGGTGGTGGCCAGATACGATAAGATACATCTGTTCGATGTTGAACTCGAGGGTGAAGAATCCTACAAGGAATCAGAAACAATTGCCTATGGCTCAGACTTGGTAGTGGCTGACACACCATTCGGGAAGTTAGGTTTGGGCATATGCTACGACTTGCGTTTCCCAGAAATGTTTCGCCAACTAATTGATATGGGTGCAGAGATAATTGCCCTACCAGCAGCATTTACTGCTACCACTGGTAAGGCTCACTGGGAAGTACTGGTGCGCGCACGCGCGGTGGAAAATCTTTGTTACCTGATCGCCGCTAATCAGGGTGGCTACCATTTCAATGGTCGCAGCACCTATGGGGATAGTATGGTGGTCGATCCATGGGGAAATGTCCTCAATCGTTTGTCACAGGGTGCTGGTGTGGTTATTGCCGAGATTGATCTAGAACGCATGCACCATACGCGCCGGACTTTTCCCTGTCTGCAACACAGAACACTAGGATCGACTAAAAAATAGTTTATTAATACAGGAACACTATGAGTGATTTAGATTTAGCAAAAGCACAATTACTGGCACCTACCGGATTAGATGAGGATGATCTGCACAAAGCATTAGCCGTCACCCTGGGTGGTGGTATCGATGCGGCAGATTTATATTTTCAGAGCACTACGCGAGAAGCCTGGTCACTGGACGATGGCATCGTTAAAGACGCCAGCTTCAGTATAGAGCGTGGCGTCGGTGTGCGCGCACTCGCGGGAGACAAATGCGGTTTTGCCTATTCGGATGATATCGAAGCACAGGCTTTGCTTGAATCAGCTCAAGTGGCTAGAAATATTGCGCGCGCGGGGGGGCCACAGCAGTTACCCGCCTGGCAAGTTAAAACTGGGCATGGTCTTTATTCGCCTGATAGCCCGCTGGATGGCTTGGATGAAAATGAAAAGATGGCTTTGTTACAACAAGCTGATGCTGCTGCACGGTCACAGGATAAGCGGGTCAAGCAAGTGATGGTGAGCCTGGTTGGTACCCATGACACGGTGTTGGTGGCTTTGAGTGATGGCACCCTGGCAGCCGACATACGCCCGTTAGTCAGATTCAATATCAATGTTATTGTCGAGCACAACGGGCGTCGCGAGCAGGGTTCTATGGGCGGTGGTGGTCGCTATGACTATCAGCAATTTGTGGCCAATAATTGTGCTCAACACTTTGCCCAAGAGGCGGTCAGACAAGCGCTGGTTAATCTCGAGGCTAAAGATGCGCCAGCAGGGAACATGACGGTAGTACTCGGTCCAGGTTGGCCGGGGGTATTACTGCATGAGGCAATAGGACATGGCTTGGAGGGGGACTTTAACCGCAAACAGACCTCTGCTTTCAGTGGTCGTATTGATGAGCGTGTCGCTAGTCCAGGAGTCACTGTGGTTGACGATGGTACCCTGCAGCAACGCCGCGGCTCACTCAATATTGACGACGAGGGTGTACCGACACAATGCACCACATTGATTGAAGATGGCATTTTAAAAGCCTATATGCACGATCGACTTAATGCGCGCTTATCCAAGACGGTGTCTACTGGCAATGGTCGCAGACAATCTTATGCCCACTTGCCTATGCCGCGCATGACCAATACCTACATGCTTGCTGGCCAGCACCAACCAGAAGAAATCATTGCCTCGGTAGATAAAGGTTTCTATGCGGTTAACTTCGGTGGTGGTCAGGTAGACATTACTTCAGGTAAGTTTGTGTTCTCAGCCTCGGAAGCATACATGATTGAAAACGGTAAAATTAGTTACCCCGTAAAAGGTGCGACCCTGATAGGGGATGGTCCTGATGTACTGACACGTGTCAGCATGATTGGAAATGATCTTGCATTAGATTCTGGCATAGGCACTTGTGGTAAGGATGGACAGAGTGTCCCAGTGGGTGTTGGTCAGCCGACGCTAAGAGTGGATGGAATTACTGTGGGAGGCACACAAGCATAACTATGGATAATATTGATCAATCTGACCTGCAGGTGTTGTTACCAGAGAGTCTCGACTATGCCAGCTCGCGTGGCGCTGATAGTGCGGAAATCATGGCCAGCAACGATAAAGGGTATTCGGTGACAGCGCGTTTAGGGGATGTTGAAACATGCGAACATCATAATCAACGCACCATGGCAGTGACAGTTTATCGCGGTCAAGCAAAGGGCTCAGCCAGTAGTAACGACCTGCGGCCTGAAGCCATTCAACGGACAATAGATGCGGCCTTGAATATTGCAAAATTCACTGCTCAAGATGAATGTGCCGGCTTGGCTGATGCGCAATTGATGGCTAACAACTATCCGCAACTAGAATTAGATCATCCATGGGACATGGATGCCGAGCGTGCGCTGGAGAAAGCAATTGCTTGCGAAGCTGCCGCACGCGATCATGCAGATATTGTCAATTCTGAAGGGGCGACTGTCAGCAGCATCCGCTCACATATGATTTATGCCAATACACATGGCTTTTTAGGCCAGTATGCGAGTACGCGTCATAGTTTGAGCTGCTCTGTTGTCGCTGGTGATGCCAGCGGGATGCAGCGTGATTATTGGTATTCAGTGAATCGTCGTGGTGAACAACTGGATGCAGAGCACTATGTGGGGCAGCAAGCACGTGACCGCAGTGTCAGACGCTTGTCGGCACGTGGTCTGAAAACTTGTCAGATACCGGTATTATTCGAGCCGCGTATCGCCCGTTCAATTATTGGGCACTTCTTCTCCGCAATTAGGGGCAGTGCGATTTATCGGGATTCTTCTTTTTTAGCCGATGCAATTGGCAACACAATATTCCCTGATTGGCTGACGATCAAAGAGGATCCGCATGTACCTGGCGGGCTTGCGAGCGCACCTTTTGATAATGAGGGTGTATCCACACAGCCCAGAAATATTGTCGAGAATGGTATTCTGCAAGGATATTTGCTGAACAGCTATGCTGCGTGCAAACTTAATATGCGCACCACAGCTAATGCAGGCGGTATGCATAATATCCATCTCAATCACAGTGCTAAATCCTTTGATGAACTTCTTGCTGAGCTTAATACTGGGCTACTGGTGACTGAATTAATCGGCCACGGAGTCAATCCAGTGACAGGGGATTATTCCAGAGGAGCGAGTGGTTTCTGGGTAGAGAATGGAGAAATTCAGTATCCGGTCCAAGAGATAACGATTGCGGGAAACCTGGCCGACATGTTTAAAAATATCGCCGCCCTAGGGAGTGATGTTGATACCTGTGGCAGTATTCAGTGTGGTTCAATTTTGCTC
>MDTB01074150.1_pt1 | contig 10445 bp, 8 predicted proteins | sample 811161 | NCBI WGS metagenome assembly MDTB01 (sample SAMN05326650, study PRJNA326480) | marine metagenome | isolation source: seawater | place: Mediterranean Sea | collected 2009
AATAATAAATAGAGTCAAAAATAATATATCAAGAAATTTCAATGTTTCATTTTCTAAAGTTTTGAGAATAACTATCGGTATCTCACCAAATTAAAGGAGCAAAAAATGAAAACATTGGCAAAGGAATTTACAATTCATTCAGGGGATATGGATGTGAACGTGAGGTTTAAATCAAATAACAGTTTATTTGAAATTTTACGTGAATTAAAATCAGAACAATCAAATGTAAGATTACGTGGGTTTTCAGGCCAAGCCTAATTAGTGGAGAAAAAAATGACAACAAACTATAGTGACATTATTATCGCAACACAATGTTTAATAAATACCTTGGATTTAACTGTTCCAGCATTTAGCAAGTGTTGTAACGCATGCAGTGAATGTAAAACCAAATTATTAAAAAAAATACAACATCATTAATCTTGAGTAGTAAGAACGTTGAGAGCGATTCAAGAATATTGCAAACAAACGTAAAAACTAGTTTAAAATTAATCGAGCATTGATATTTTGAGTTGGGCGATTTGTTCGTTTTCCTAACGTGTTTGCAAAGCGATTAACATTTTCTCTAGAAACATGTTGGGTAGACTTCAAAACAATCCAACGAATTCCTTCAGTGCAAGGCGGTATTGTTAAGGACCCATTATAGCGAAAATAATCCTTTTTATCAGGTAAGATCGTGGTTTCATCAAAAGCAAAACCAAACGAATTAGAATCCCCGGGTGACGACGGCAAGTTTTTAAAAATTCGATTCATGACAGGGTGTTTTTTTGAATTATACTCAAATAAAACAGCAAGAATAGCCAAATGATCATTATCATCGGCATGAACAAAGTGTGCCTCTAAAGGGAATGATTGACCATTAATTGTATGCTCACCGGGCGCATGAAATTCAATATACTTTAAAGAAAACTTTTTCTTATCAATTAACACTATGTTTGTCATTTTGTCTGAAAACCTTAATTGGATACTATAGCCGGTATTAACAATTTTTTCAGGGGAATAGCGGTAATCAAAAATTAAATTTGATAGTGCTGTAGACACCATTGGTTCGAGATTGATGGGGGATTGGTTCTTTCCAGAGCTGCAAAACGAATTTCCTGGAAGCTCTCCCCAATTTTTTGGGCCATAGGGGCCATCGTAATCCCATGTGGTATCTTGAGAGAAAACGGGTTGGAAAAGGACTAAAAATAAAAAACAAAATATAAGATGCTTCATTAAAACCTCCTGATGTAAATATGCTTATCTTATTAAATATCCTAATCAATATTTGGATTAATAGCCAACCATTTCGATGTAAGCACGACCCGTATGACTGCCGCTAACAATTGACTGACCTTCCCAGTAATAGAACGGGAAAGGAATGGTGTTTTTAAGTTCCTGTTCATTAAATCGTGCAGTTATAATATAGGATTGGTTTTTTTTAATTAAATTGAGTCGCCATTTAATCGGATATTTGGCATTGCTTTTTGGACTAGTCCAATACTCAAGAGGAGTCAGTTTGAAATCATCTTTTTTTAACGATTCACTTTGACCAGTTTCTGAAATATAAGTGCCACTGTAGTAGGGTGATTTTGAGTCAGATCGAACTTGAAATGCCATAATCTCAGAGCCATTATCCAATTGAATCGCAAACCAATCCCAGCCAATTTGTTCTTTATCAAGCAATGAATTAAAAATCTCACGATCCATCCAAGCACTTGCTGACTTAAACTTGTATAACGTTTGATTCGTTTTATATTGGCCACTTCCCGTAAGGCGTGTAAAGGAGTAATAATATGAAAACCGATCATTAATATCACTTTTTTTGCTGTAACCATTATTCCCATGAAAGACAATCGGTTTTTGTGATGACAGTGTTAACTTGAACTGCCCTTGGTTGGTCTGAATATCGATAACAATATCATCATCTATCATTTTAAGTGACCAGTCTCGAATAAAAACATCCATCTTTTCAGCACTACCACCCGCAATGCCATAACTACTTCGTCCCATTGCCTCATGATGTTGAAAAGTTCCATCAGTACCATTTGTAAACGCAAAATGCGCTGTATATAAATGGGGGCTATTCCAGGGACTTTCTGAATCTTTAATTGGCGTTAACTTATGACGAAAAAAAGTGACTTGAAACCCATGGAGCGTATCGTCTTCATCGGTGAGATGCCCTGTAATATAATACCATTCCGTATCAAAATCCGGGTGAATACCATGATCTTTTGGAAACTCCCATTGCATGGTTGATGCAATAATAGCTGTTGTGAAAATTAGAAGACTAATAACGAATCGATTCATTTACTCGTCCTTTCCCTAACTTATGACCAACGGTCCGCATAAAAATTAACCCAATAATCAAACTAAGAATAATAACAAATAGTGGTGCAATAATAATAAACGTCCATGGAATTGTTAAAAATATCGACCAATTAAAAGTGGGTTGCTGAATACCATAAACAATTAAAGCATATAAGGAAAACCCGATAAAAACTGATAATCCGCTAGAAACTGTGGTAATAATACTAATTTGAGCAAGAATAACACGTGTAAGTTGATTGGTATTAAAACCAACATGCCATAATTGAATGAGCTCATTTTTTCGATTAATGCAAACAATGGTAAGTAAATTTACCAATGAAAAAATAGCGATGAGCGATGTTAAAATTACCACAAACCAAGTAAACGCAAATGTATCGTTAAATATCTTCATCGTTGCATCTAAAATACTGGCACGAGAGGCTGATACAACCCCAGGAGCCTCAGAAATTTTAACAATAAATCGATCCAATTCAGCGCCAGATGGAGCTTTGACCGCGATGCCATGCAGCATAATATGATCGTGGTCATTTAGGTATAAGGCATTATTTGCTGTAATTTGGCCAAACTCACTAACAAAATCATAGGTGATACCTGCGACTCTTAGCGGTTGGTTAATAATCCCATTAATTTGAAATGTGTCGCCAATAGATAATTGGTGTTTGAGTGAAAATGGCTCACTAATAAACACATCATTCAAAGAAAAGGGTGGACTGGCTTTTCGTTTAAACACAAAGCGGCTGTAAACAGGGTCGTGAATATCTTTTCGAAACACAATCTGAGCGGGTAATCCTCTGTAAATAAACGCAATTCTGTATAAAGTGCTAAATCGAAATGAATCAGGGGCCTCTTGCATTAATTGATTGACATTATCAGGCAAAGAGATTGGGTATTGAATTGTATTGGATTGATGTTGGATATAATAGTCATGAAATGTAACCGTATCGAGCCATGATTTAATCGTCCAAGAAAAACTATGAATAAATATTGTCATACTGATAACCAAACCAGAGGCTAGCGCAATCACAAATATGATAGCGCCATAACTGAGAGGGTCTTTTAATAAAGTATCACGTGCCATTTTAAAATGAACAAGTTTAGGTGTTTGTATTCGGCGTAAAAAGTGCCCAATAAATGAGGTGCTTCCAACACTAACACCAAAAAAGCCAGCCACAACAAAAATGGCTGCAAGAACAACAATAATGCGTTCTGGGTAATAAAAAATAAGCGCCAAACCAAAACATATGAAGACAATACTTAATAAACTGAGCCGAACAACACTGGGTAGATGTTTTCCAAATTGTTTGCCGTAAAAATAACTAAAATATGCCACTGTAAATGCAACGACCGTAGCCCCACATGCTTTTATAATTATCAAACCATTATAATAAATATCAGTCGCATTTAATTTAAAATAAAACAGACTAATTAATTGATTAAATGTCCCTAAACTTAATTGTGAAATAAATTTTGCAAAGATCAAAGCTAAAACAGTTGTAACAACTGAGATAATGCCAATTTCAATAAAAAATAATTGTTTGATTCGTCGTTCACTAATGCCAAGTTTAAATAACTGATCAAATTGAGGTTCCCGTTGTTTCCCTAAAAATCGAAAAAACTGAATCATCAAACAGGTACTAACAATCAAGGAAATAAACGCCAAAAATTTTAAATTATATGTTAGGGAGGATACCCATTTGGATTGTTGCAATTGCTCTGTTTTTATCGACATTAAATTTAAATTAAGCGCACGATTTGTAATGTAATCCGAAATGTCCTGCGCCTCAGAATCAGTTAATTTGAACAGTAAACCAGACAATGTTTTTAGCGGTGGATAAAAGGATTGAAATTGAGCAATATCCATTAATAACACAGGGTCTGGAATATCTGCTTTAACAGTCATAACATTGATTGGGCGATTCATGAGGGTGCTTTGAATGGTTAGTTTTTGACCTGTTTCAATTGAGTTTATAACTAAAAATGCTTCAGATAGATCAAATGGTTTAAATTCAATTAAATCAACATCCTCTTCGTTAACCAGTGATTTAGCGAGTTCTCGAAAAACTTCAAACCGATCCGTTCCTCGAACAATTACATGTTGATTAATTTTTGGATGTACGAAAAAGTCATGTTTTTCGCTGTAGGGAATGGCACCTTTAAACGCCGGCTCTTTCAAAAGTACCTTAATTGTTCCATGATCAAGAAACCCATTATTATGAACTAATTTATGTGTGTAAGGGATGTTAACACGTGATTCAATTGTTGGCGTTTGAAATAATAAACTAAATAGCTCAATAACAATAAATAGGGACAAACTAATAAATATACCAACAAAAGTACAAAACGTTTTAAACCAATACCCTTTATATTCTCTAAAAATCGCTCGTAATAAAATTGGCATCAGATGGGTTGGAGTTGGCCGGATCGAAGCGACCAAATAGAGTCAGAAAATGCATGAAGCTCTTGATCATGCGTTGCAATAATGAGTGACAAATCTTGTGATTGGGTTAAATCTTTTAGATAGTTCATAACAATGTCGCGATTGCGAATATCTAAGTTTCCTGTCGGTTCATCCGCTAGGATAAGAGATGGTTTACAAATAAGTGCTCGACAAATCGCAACGCGTTGGCACTCCCCACCTGATAATGTAGCCGGCCATTTAGTAAGTAATTTTGAGATTTCAAAGCGTTCAGCCAGTTCATGTAAATAATTAATTTGGTTTTTCTTTAGTATCATTGCAGGTAATAAAATATTTTCTTCGACGGTAAGCGAGGGCAGAAGATTAAAAAACTGATAGATAATACCTATATGTCGAAGTCGAAAATCAGCTTTTTGATCATCATTTAAATCATTCAAACGAGTCCCTTTAACAACGATTTCTCCCGATTGAACGGCCTCAACCCCAGAAATGCAATTAAGTAACGTTGTTTTTCCAGAGCCACTTCGGCCATAAAGTAACGATAAACTTCCTTGTGGGAAAGTGCATGACAGGTTTTCCAGTACCCGGTCTCGACCATCATAATGTTTATGCAATTGGTTACATTGAATCACTCTTATATTATACCGAAGAACCGAAAAAAAAATGAAAAGGAATTCCAATCTTTTTTTTCTGAAGCTTGTATGAAGCAATAAAATATATTAGGTTAACATTATGAGTGGTAGATTACCTAATATTGGACAAGATCCGTTTAGTCAAAAGTCGCCATTTTTAAATGATTTGGAAAGACAACCAAAAGAATCCAGTGTTATAAAATTAAGAAAAACTGTAAAAGCACAACAGCAGATATCATCTAGTGAACCGGATAGCAGTAAAAAATGTGATGCTGATCATGAAGCTAAAAACTCAAATTGCAACTTAAAAGATAATCAGTTTGAACAAACAAATGCACCTCATCGAATCGAGAAAAATAACCCTTGGACGTTAAATGACGTGATGAGCACCTTATCTAACGAAGGAATCGAATATACTTATGAAGTATTTGAAAATAATAATATCAATATCACCGTTACATCAAAGTTGTTTGATCCAAAGCAAATGCAAATAATGAGTCAGCTTAATTTTGGTATGGATATTTCTGGAAATTTTAGCAAGATAATACAATTTTAAGTTCATTAATAAAATCGATTAAAACCTTAAATTGTATAATTAGTGTTTTTTTAATATAATTTTTTTAATTTCAGGAAATTTGTCATGATAAATTGCATCTGTCGTTCATTAAAAAATATTAATATATTGACTCAAAAAAGAAACCAACATTCTGGGTCTTATCCATATTCAATTGTTTCAGCGCTGATTCCTCAGGGAGTTGATGGAATTTGTCATTATGAAAGTGCAGTCGGTGGGAATGAACCCCAAAAGCAACAACATAGTAATGGTCAAAATACTTATCATATTAATTCGCTTCGGCAAGCGCAAAAAGAGGTCATTAATGAATGGCGAAGTGCAGGTGTGTCAGTGAGGGCCCGAGAAACAGCACACATGCAACCGTTAAAATCAGCGTTATTTTCACTGAATGGCATGTTACCAGATCAACTAATTTTAAATACGTATAATGATATCTTAAAGTTAGAGGTATTAGATGAAAATGGTCGCTTAATAAACAATTTTTTTACCAAAGAAATTTTAAAGCGTTATTTAAAAGATGACTGCAGAATAAAGTCATATCAAAATATACTTGAAAAAGCATTTGACGGGATTTTTAGTGGCTATGCGGACAATATTTATATTGCGAATGATTATTTACTAACGCGCGATGGTAAGTATGGCTATATGGCGAAGTATCCAACAAAAGCTATTCAACGTAGTACTGAGTATGCTCATAACGTTGCTTCATTACTAAAGGATGGGATTATGCCAATTCCAATCCAAGAATATTTTGAAGGCGTTGCCAATTTAAAAGTATTGCCGATGATATTTAAAATAGATGGTGACGATCATCAGCTGGCCTTAAGCTATGAAAGCTCAAGAGCTGAACTTAACTATTTAAAGGAAGTTAATCATTGGCAAAAAAAATTAGGGCTGCCTCAATATCACGCCATAAAGTTAATGCCAAATTCGCGATTTAGAAATCATTATTACCATCAGGACTGCGCGATTAACTTCTTATCAGATAACGAGCAGATTTCTGAAGTTAACCTAGACCGTAAAAAAATAACCGTGACAAAAATCTTAGATATATATAAAAAAAATGGCATTTGTTTGATCGCCAAACATAGTTTAGATCGCTATAGTATGAAAGTCATACACAATATTTTTTCACATGTAATTGAATTAAATCCAGAAAATGACCCTTTAATTGCTAATGTTGTAATTACAAAAAATAATAGTGGGCAACCTGTACTTCTCATATCAGATAAAGTAACACAAGAAAATGAATCTGAACTAAATGAATTAGGCATTACCGTGATTAAAAAACATAATTTTTCATTTGGTGGGGGTGGCTCATTTCAATGCATGACAAATGCCGCTGGGAAAAACAAAGTTCCAATCACATTAACGCAATGGAAAGCCTTCTTGAAAATTCATAATGTTGCAGTATCGGATTTATTATTTGAAGCTGTTGAAGAGATGTTAAACAAACACCCATTTAGATAGAGTTTTTTTGGTTTAAAAATTTCCGCAGTTTGTTATAAGTTTCATGGTCAAGTATGTGGTTTAATTGATCCAGCAATTGGCTAGTTTTTTTTTCAGAAACATCGTTGAATTTCATAATTAAAAATTTATAGATGTCTGTTTTAGGTGTTTGAGGCTGTGATAGATTTTCATAAAAATCTATCGTCAATTGCATTATTTGATGTTTTTTTTCTATTGGAAGCTTATCAAGCGTGTTTTCAATATATTGATAATTGCCAATTAGTGAGCGTAAATCTTTTTTTAAAATAATTGACATTGTTTGCTTTAAAAATTCATGATGCCCAGCATCATGAAAGTTTAAACAAAGTTGAATAATAAAAAAATATTTTGAATTTGGATCCTTAATGGATTTATAGTGAGGTAACTGCATATTGAATAAGTGCTGTGAATAATCATTGTTTTTTTGTTTAGCATGATGCAATGTCTGAAAAGCAGGTCGAAGAATAATTTCAAAATCTGAGTCTATTGGACATTCAATAGCATTGAAGAGCTGAATACCAGTCTCAAAAGAAAAATTCATCATTAAATGAATTAAATATCGACACGATGCGTTCTTTTTTTCAGAACTTAGATTCTGAAATTCAAGTTTAACAATATGAGAATCGACATGTGTCTTTAAAAATTGAATAGCTTCAGCCTGAAAACGATAAATATGTTCTTGATTTATATGTTTAGGGACGCTCAGAAATTTTGTAGCAATTCGTAAACGTTGATTTGGAATAAATTCATTGCAATGGTCAATAATGGTAGTAACTAACTGTTTTATTTCCTCATATTGCTCTTTAAAGGGTAAATCACGGTTTTTAAAACTTAAAGGCAAGTTACCAAGAGACGATGAACTACTAGAAAAGCAAAAAGAGACATTATTGTTACTCATGACTTTATGCTGCATGATATTTTACACTCCAGAATAGATATAATTTATTAAATTATAATTAATTTACTAATATTATTCTACTCTATATTAGAAAATTGGTCGTGCAAATAATGGCGGAAAGGGTGGGATTCGAACCCACGTTACGCGTTAACGCAAACACGCTTTCCAAGCGTGCGCCTTCAGCCACTCGGCCACCTTTCCAGTAATGATTTGTATATTAAGCTATTTTTAAAGTCTAATCAAATAATCATTTTTATAGCTTAAAATGAAGCGAAACATTTGTGTTAATTACCAAATAATTTTTTATAATGGTTGGTAGTGAATAATCGATATGAAACGTGGTCTTTAGTAAAAAAGAGCGAAATAAAATATCTAGATAATATTGGCGGCTCAAAATAAAAATGTGAAAAATAAATATAAAAGTTTAAAATCTACAAAAAAAGTGTAAAACAAATACATGTAGTAACGATAATTACGAATGATTAATGGGGGAGGAACCAATGATAAGTCGACCATTTGCAGACCATCTTAAAGGCTTGAGACGACGACTATTTTATACGCAAGTTGCACCAACTAAAAAAGACATATCAGATAAATTAAACGATATTTTCAAAACTCAAACATTGGTTATAAATCTAAATGAATTAAAGCGATCTATTAAAGATAATTTTACCGATGATGATTTAATAAACTTAATAGGTTTTATCAGTGAGGAAAATAGTGAATCCCTAGTTGATAAAATCACAAGAAAAGTGACTGAATTTAATTATCAGAATTCAATCCATGGTGATGAGCGAAAGAATGTAATGATTCAAGCATTTTATGAATGCATAATGGAAGTTGCAATTAAAAATGAAACCGAGATAGAGGTAAAAGGTGTCCAGTCAATTAATGATCCTAGTACACCAATAAAAGATGATATTAATCGGCTAAAGTTATCTGGTATTGGAAAAGAACTAAGCGACATATATAAGATTGCCTATGATGATTTAATTGATAAAATTGATGCTCCGATAAAATATCCACCACATGAAAAGAGAGAGAAAGTTCAGCCAGACATAAAAAAGATTATCGAATTTTATAAGATTGTATCTAACATAAACGCAACTCAGCATAAGAAAACAAGTCATAGCTATTCAACATTTGACGACCTAATGACGGCTGTTGATATATATAATAAAAATGTTGAAATTCATAATCAACATTACCATGAACTAACAATATTTAGTGAAACGGTGAAGCGTATTGCCAAAAGTATCGTAATGAATGAGATTAACAAAAGTCCTAGTGGTAATTGGGCAAAAATTAAGCCAATTAAGATTGATAATGATGAGGTAACCTTTATTTATACAGAAGATCAAGGTAAAAAAGGGAAGACAATTAAATTTAATTTAAATGATCCAAGGATAAAAGATTTGAAGTTAAATGATCAGGTGCACGTTAATAATATTAAATCGTTTGTTAATAACATGCGATCCGTCATTAATATAACAGAGGCAACGATTAAGATTAAAAACCTATTGAATCAAAACAATAGTCATGAAGGTTTTGAAAGCTTTTTTAGTGAGGAAATTGATGAGAATGCTATGTCGGTTGTAGCTGATGACATCAATGAAATATTACTCGAATCTGAGCAAAAGAGTGTAACATATACAGCCATGGTAACAGAAGTTCGGTTATTATGTACGTATAAATTATTGGAGTTAATAACGTTAAGTTTATCAAACCGTGCCACGGATTTTCATTTTGAGAACATATCCGAAAAATTAAGGCGTCATATAATAACAATGATTAGTAATGAATCATATGATGATTTAATGACGCTTGGTGAGCATATTGCGCATCATACTCAGCAGCAATCTGCTATGTTTGAAAAAAAATCATCACTAGCGCACATCATTTTTATATTACCCTTGAAACCTCATGAAAAGGTGACATTATTAGCGGAATTAATTGCCAAGGCTGAAGAGGGTAACATAGATGATTTACAAACTCGAATGAAAGAGAGCGAATTTGAAAAAATGTTGTTAAATTCATTAGAAAGTTGGAATGTAAACGATCCCGACTTGTACATTTCTCAAACAAATTATGACATAAGGCAGACACTAGATGACAACATGAAAGACAATT
>MDTB01118626.1_pt1 | contig 10445 bp, 9 predicted proteins | sample 811161 | NCBI WGS metagenome assembly MDTB01 (sample SAMN05326650, study PRJNA326480) | marine metagenome | isolation source: seawater | place: Mediterranean Sea | collected 2009
CAATTTACAAGGAAAATTATTGTGGAGAAGATGGGACTCGAACCCACGACCTCTTGACTGCCAGTCAAGCGCTCTAGCCAGCTGAGCTACATCCCCTTATTAGAATTAAAATATAAATATTTCAAAAATAATGTTTTATTTTTGCATTACATTTTTCGCTGGATGAGAAGTATAGCTTATTTGTTATTTTTTTTAATAAGTACCGCCCTTTTTTCACAAGATTGGAGGGAAATGGCAAATAATAATAGTTATAATTTTTTTGAAGTTGTCAGTGAGGCAGAAAGATATTTTGAGGACATTGATAAATCAAAAAAAGGATCAGGTTGGAAGCACTATAAAAGATGGGTCTACGAGAATGAACCTAAGTTTTATCCATCAGGTGTAAGAGATTCAATTGATCCATATTTTATTTCAAAAGAATATCAAAAGTTTTTATCTAATCAAATAAAATCGTCAACTATTAATAATTTTTGGAGTGAACTTGGACCCTATTATATTGAGGAGGTCACAGGTCATTATGCTGTTGGTCTAGGAAGAGTTGAGGATTTTTACATTGATCCAAATAATGAAGATAGAATCTTTTTAGGATCAAGAAGTGGAGGGTTTTGGAAGACAAATAATGGAGGAGAAACTTGGATTAATTCAACAGACTTCTTAATTGCATCTGGAGTAAATACCATTGCTGTTTCTCCTTTTGATTCTCAAAGAATTTTAATAAATGTAAAAAACTCACATAATGATACAACGCATGGGATATATGAATCTATTGATGGCGGTAATACATGGGAAATTACAAATTTTAACCCAGAAAATTTAGGGTGGGGAGGCCTTGGAACCAACAACAAGATCTACAAAATAATGTACCACCCGACTATTGAAGATTTAGTTTTTATTGGAACCTCTGAGGGCATTTATAGGTCAGAGGACAATTTTAATTCCTTTTCCCCTGCACAGGTTGAAAATATTTTCAATATGTCTGGCAGCTATGATTTTATCGAATTTCACCCTGAAAATGAAAATATAATCTATTTAGCAAATAAAAATAATTATCAAAATATATACATTTCATTTGATAAAGGAATAAACTTTCTTAATTCAGGTTTGTTAATGGATAATAGCAGTCCAATAAAGCTATCAATTTCTAATGCTTGTAGTGATTGTGTATATGTTGCGTCATCTAATGGAATTTGGAAGTCAGAAAATTTTGGATTGAGTTTTTCAATGGTCTCAGATCCTGAAATAACAAATTATGGTGCTTTTGCTGTAAGCGATACGGATACTGACTATATGCTTTTAGGAGATATTGATACTCATATGTCAAATGATGGTGGCCAAACATTCAATCAAGCAACATACTGGTCCAGTGGAAATGAAAATTATGGGCAGGACGGAAAATATGTTCATGCTGATATTAGAGGATCTAGATCTTTTGATGGTGATTTTTGGATTAATACAGATGGGTTTTTGTGTAAGAGCTCTGACAATGGTGTGACATGGGAAATTTTTGAGGGTCAATCAATAAGAGAAAATTATTGTTTGGGAGTGAGTCAGTCTAATAATACAAGATCAATCGCTGGTTCTCAGGATAACGGGACTAGTATTAAAAGTGATACCAATTGGATTGAGTTTTATGGTGCAGATGGTATGGAAGGTATAATTCACCCTCTAAATGATGATTGGATGATTGGAAGTGTTCAGTTTGGGGGCAAAATTAGGACAAAGGATGGAGGATATTCTCAAGATGGAATTAATCCAAGTGATTTTTCAGGAGATTGGATTACTCCTTTATTCTATGATCCAAATGATCAAATGAGGATTTACACAGCATCTGACACCTTGTACAGAAGCGATGATTTCGGAACTAACTGGGTAGCTTTATCTAATCCATTCAATAACAATGTTACAAATGCCGCAATTGCAAATAATAATTCAAATATCATAGCGCTTTCGAGTAATGATGAATTAAAAATTTCTTACAATGGAGGGCTAACATTTATTTCTATTACATCTAATTTACCGGGACAATTTATCACAGATATTGTATTTGATCCAAATAATGATAATAATATCATTGTTACTTATGGAACTTATTTTTATGATAATAATAAGGTTTTTTTAACAACTAACTCTGGAGCCTCTTGGCAAAACATTACATATAATTTAGGCAATATGCCGATAAGGACTGTTGTAATTGATAATGATAATAGTTCAACAATATATTTAGGTGCCGAGATTGGAGTTTATAAAAAAGAAATGAATGCCAGCACATGGGAATTATTTAATGAAAATCTACCAAATACAACAATAATGGAATTGGAAATAGTTCAAGGCTCGAATATACTTCGGGCTGCTACTTGGGGAAGAGGATTATGGGAGTGTAAACTCGCAAATAAACAAGATCATCCTTCAGTGGTAAAAACTTCAATTTCAAATCAACCAACTGAAACTACACCAAAAGAAGGAGTTGATCAGTATGTTGCCTCCACAATTATTAGTAACAGTGATTTAAGCAATGTATATATTCAATGGTCAGCAGGCCTCTTTGAAAATGGTACTATACAAATGGTTAATCAGTCTCAAGATGAATGGGTGTCTGAAGCTCCAATTCCAAATTATCCTGAAGGATCAAAAATCTATTTTAAAGTATTTGCTGAAACAATAGATAATAAACAGACTGAGACTTTCATTTTTATGTATGAAGTTAAAGCAAATATATATTGTACTCCCTCAATGAATTGTGAAGTACTAGATGGGTTTCAATTATTTCAGCTAGGTGACATTAATAATGAAAGTCAATGTGAGGGATACGGAGACTTTATGAATCTTTCTACAGATCTTTTCCAAAACTCAATTAATGAACTTACTGTAACAACTGGTTATGGAGATCAATATGTAAAAGTTTGGATAGATTTTAATGATGACTTAGAGTTTACTAATGAAGAAATTGTTGTTGACGATTATGTTTTAGCGCCTGGTCAAGGACCTGGGATATACACTGAAACTATCGATTTAGTAATCCCGGAAAATTCTTCACTAGGAATGCATATTTTAAGAGCAAAGACAAATTGGGCTACAGATGTTCCTAACGACGCATGTTCAGTAACAACTTATGGAGAAACAGAGGATTATACAGTTATTATTCTTGAATCTTTAATGGGATTAAATGAAAACAACTTACTTTTAACTCCAATTATTTATCCAAACCCAACAGATGGTAAAGTAACAGTTGATTTAAAAAGTAGTTACAAAGATATTTCTGTTAAACTAAATGATATCCAAGGAAGACAATTATTTGCTAAATTTTATGATGAGGAGCGAGAGTTACATTTCAAAATAAATGAACCTTCTGGAGTTTATTTTTTAACCATAGTCACAGAAAATAAAAGGTTAGTTTTTAAGTTAGTAAAAAATTAGTTTTTTAAGTGAGCTGCATAAAGCTTATTAATTTCCATATTACCTAAATATTTATCTTTTGAAGGAAAATAAATGCAGTTTATCATAGCTTTTCCAAGTTTACTACTCGTTGTTATAGATGGAATCATTTTGAGTAGAGGATAAAAAGGTATCATCAAAGTATAGAATAAATTATATAATCTTGTTTTTGCTTTAATACCATTTTCTGGAATTAAAAGTCCTAATCTTATCATATAACTATCTTTAAGCCCTTTGTTTAGTATATAGTTTTCTGTTTTTCCTTTTACATTAGCCCAAGTAATTTTGCTATTCTCTTTCGTGTTTGTTCCCTCTCCTGAAACATATGTCATTACTGCATTTGAATTAATCTCATAGACCAAATCAGTTATTAGTTTTGTCATTTCATAAGTTACCTTATAATAGTATTTTTTGCTATGTCCAAATGAAGTTATACCCATGCAATGAAAACAAGCATCACAATTTTTTATTTTAGATTTGATATTTTTTACCAATAAAAAATCTTTGATAATTAATTCAGAAATTTTAGGATTTTTTATATCAATATTAGACCTGCTGATTAAGTAAATCTTGTTTATTCTTTCATCATTAATACATTCTTGCAATACAGATTTTCCAACCATGCCTGTTGCGCCTGTAATTATCACATCCATCTTTTTTATTGTAAATTAGAATTTAAATATAATTTATTGTGTCAAAACAACTTTGTATTTTTCAGATAATCTTTGGACTATTTTTATGTATTCAAACACATTTATATTCTCAGAGCAGTAATAGAGATTTTTATGATCCATCCGAAGAAATAATAAATTTCTTTGAAAAACAGGCTGAAGAATTAATTTCTAGGATGACCATTGAGGAAAAGGCATCACAGATGGTGCATGCATCCAAACCAATAGAAAGACTAAATATAGAACAATACAATTGGTGGAATGAGGCATTGCATGGTGTGGCAAGGTCTGCAAAAGCTACAGTATTTCCACAAGCTATTGCAATGGCAGCAACATTTGATACTATTCTTATTAAAAATGTTGGAGATGCAATTTCTGATGAGGCAAGAGCAATTCATAATATTTTTCGTCAAAAAGGAATAAAGAATGAATATACAGGATTAACTTTTTGGTCTCCTAATATCAATATTTTTAGAGATCCGCGCTGGGGAAGAGGTCATGAAACCTACGGAGAAGATCCATATTTAACATCTATGATTGGACGCGCATTTGTCAAAGGTATGCAAGGAAATGATAAAAAATATTTGAAGGTTGCTGCATGTGCAAAGCATTTCGCTGTTCATTCCGGACCTGAAAATGAAAGACATAGTTTCAATGCAAAAGTATCCAAAAAGGATTTATATGAAACTTATCTGCCTGCATTTAAATCTTTAGTTGATGTAAATGTTGAAGCTATAATGTGTGCCTATAATAGAACAAATAATGAACCCTGTTGCGGAAGTAATGAGTTAATTAAAAATATATTGAGGAAATCATGGGGTTTTAAAGGACATATTGTTTCTGATTGTGGGGCAATATTTGATATTAACAATAATCATAAATTTACAAACTCTGACCTTGAAAGTGTCGCATATGCTGTCAAAGGGGGTGTCGATTTAAATTGTGGATCAAAATATAATTTAATTCCAGATGCAATAAAAGCTAAATTATTTTCAGAAGATGATATCGACAAATCAGTTAAGAGACTTTTGATGACAAGATTGAAACTTGGAATAATTGGTGATCCAGATGATAATCCTTATTCTGACATTCAGCCTGATATTATTAATTCAAAAACAAATAAAAATCTAGCAAAGGAAGTTGCTATAAAATCAATTGTATTATTAAAAAATAAAAATAATTTACTTCCCTTAAAAAAAGAGATCAACTCATTATTTATTACAGGCCCTAATGCAGCAAATACTAATACCCTTCTTGGCAATTATCATGGGTTAAGTTCAGAAATTGTAACTCCTCTCGAAGGAATTGTGAAACAAATTTCCAATGGGACAATGGTTAGATACAAGATGGGAGTAGGAGTTAATGATCAGAAAACAAACAGAACTGAGTGGTCAGCAGCCTTGGCGGGAAGCTCTGATGCTACAATCGCAGTTATGGGGATTTCTTCTTTGATTGAAGGTGAGGAGGGGGCCGCAATTTCTTCAAATGCGAATGGTGATAGGTCTGAAATTGACTTGCCAAATTCACAAGTAGATTACATAAAAACTCTAAGAGATAAGGCTGGAACTAAGCCGATAATATTAGTTATTAACTCAGGTTCCGCCTTAAACTTAGATGAGGTTGAACCATATGTAGATGCTATTTTATATGCATGGTATTTGGGGGAGCAAGGTGGAAATGCACTGGCTGAAATAATATTTGGGGAGCGTAGCCCCTCAGGAAAGCTTCCCTTTACTATTCCAATGTCATCTGATCAACTTCCATATTATACAAATTATAATATGAAAAATCGTACATATAGGTATTTAGAATCCATTCCAATGTACCCTTTTGGCTTTGGCTTAAGCTATTCCAAATTTAAATACTCTAATGTGAGCTTAAGTGATGTTGTTATACAAAGTGATAAAATTGTTACTGTAAGTTTTCAGATTCAAAATATTAGTGATACAGATGCTGAAGAGGTTTTTCAATTATATATTACTCAACCAAAATCTGATCAAATAAGCCCAAAATTCACATTAAAGAAGTTTAAAAGGGTGTTGCTCAGTGGGGGTGAGGAAAAAATTGTCAAATTTAATATAAATGCTGAAATGCTTGAATCATTTAATGTAGACGGACATGCTAAATTAGAACAAGGAACTTATAAAATAACAATTGGAAATTCTTCACCTGGAAATAGAAGTAAAGAACTTGGCGCTTTCTTAGCTACAAAAAACTTAGATGCTATTTCAATACAATAATACAAAATAGAAAATCGTATAAAGTACCATGGCAATGCTTATTAAATAGCTTAGTTTTTTTAATTGCTGATTTGATGGGTTTTTTCTGATAAAAAATCTAACAACCCAATTCGAAATAAATAAAGTGACTATAATAACTATAGGAATAGGCATAAATCAAAATTAAATTCCTTTTAACCTTTCAAAAAAATCATTAAATTCTTTAGAATAATTTCTGTTATTTCTATATAATTTACCTCTTTTAATCAACACTCCTTCATCACCGCTTTCTAATATGTAAGACCAAATATATGGGTCAGCTTTTTCATCAAATCCTTTTTGGCCAAGTTTTAAATTCCAAAAAACAAGTTCATTATTTTTATTAGTCATGATATAGTGTCCGTTAGACAAGGTTATGAGTTGTTGAATTTTTTTTTCTTTTATATATGGATCTAACATATAATGATTTTTTGGAAATTTTTTGGTAAATGAAGGTGGTGACTTATCAAATAATGAATAATAAGTGAAAACGTAAGAGTCTTCTAATTCAATTTGACTAGACCACAATATGCTGTTAAAGTAGGTAGCTCTTGTATTTATATCTTTATATTCAATTCTATTTTTCTCCAATGCATCTGCAATTTTATAATGTGCAACTCCTTTAAATGAAAAAGTAATTAGTAAATATGTTGTACTTATAAATAACCCCAAGGAATTAAATAATTTTCTTTTTTTTGACCCTTTTTCTTGAAACGCTGTTAAGATGAGAAAAATTAAAAAAGGTAGAGTGTATACTGGGTCAATGATGAATATATTTTCAATTGCAACTCTCCACTCAAAGGGCCAAAATAATTGAGTTCCCCAGGTTGTTTGTGCATCTAGAAGAGGGTGTGTAAATAAAGCTAAAAAAAACATTTTATTCCAATCATACTGGCTAACATCCACAAGATTTGAATATATTCTCTTTGATAAGAACCCTAGAATTGGTGTAAAAACAAAAGGAAAGATGAAAGAATGTGAAAAACCCCTATGCATTACTGATGCAGAAAGATCATCAACAAAAAACCGCATAATAATATCTAAATCGGGAATAGTACCTGCGATAGCACCAAGAAATATTGCCTTATTTCCGATTTTTTTTCCAAGTGTTGCCTCCGCAACAGATGCTCCTAATACTATTTGGGTTAATGAGTCCATAAAATAAAAATGCTAAATTAGTTCATTTATAGTTTTAAAAAATTATCCTTGAAAAAATTATTTATTTTACGACACTCAAAATCCTCATGGAAAAATATAACTTTAAGCGATTTTCATAGGCCACTAAATAGAAGAGGAAGAATAGACGGACTGTTAATGTCTACATATTTGGTCACTCGAGTTGATAAAATTGATTTTCTTCACTCAAGTAGCTCTGTAAGAACACATGAAACTTCAAAATTTTTTATAGACCGCATTAAATATGGTGAAATTAAATACGATGAATCTTTATATCATAGCCCTTCTTCAGCACTAACAAATAAAATAAAGAATTATAAAGAAAAATATAATTCAGCAATGTTAATTGCTCATAACCCAGGTTTAACTAATTTTATCAATGAAATAGCGAATATTTCATTAGATAATTTGCCAACTACAGGACTTGTTGAAATTGATTTTAATTGCGCTGTTTGGTCAGACATTTCATCAAAAAACTGTAAAGTTATTGACATAAAATTTCCTAAGCAATTAAAATAATTTTATATATTTAAAAAAACTAACTCAAAGTAAACACTATGGAATTAATATTAGTACTACAGCTTATCATTTCAATTGGATTAATCAATGTGTGGTTTTTCAGGTTTAATAAGGCTACCGAATTCAGAGGGGGTAATGCAAAAAATATGAGGGAGGAATTCCAAGCCTATGGACTTCCTGCTTGGTCAATGTATTTAGTTGGCGCTGCAAAGATTTTTATAGCGGTAATGTTAATTGTAAGTATTTGGTTTAAAGAATTACTTGTCTATAATCTCTTAGCACTAGCTGTTTTAATGATTGCAGCTGTTGTGATGCATATCAAGGTCAAAGATCCTATTAAAAAGTCTTACCCAGCATTATCAATCCTTTTTATGATTGCATTGATATTATATTTTACAATTGCTTAATATTTATTTAAAACTATTGCAAAAAAAAACCATCCCTGGGGATGGTTTTTTAATTTTATTATACTGTAAATTACAGTTTGAAACCTAATGATAACATCCCATTAACACCTGGACTCGCAACAGTAGTATCTTCACCAACTGCTAAAGTGTAGTTGATTTCAGTACCAATGTATAAATTATTAGCAATGTAATAATTAGCACCTACAAATACTCCACCTGAAAATGCAGTAGAATCCTCTCCAGCAATATCAGCATAAAGTAATCCAGCCTGCCATCCCGTATAGGTAGCAAGTCTGTCAGTACCATCATGGTGTTTTTCTTTACCATAAAATAATCCTAAAACCATATCAGCATCGTCTGCACCATCAACATCAGCATAGCTAAAGTGAGCTTTCCATCTTGTAACAGAGTTAGCATCGTTAAACGTTCTCATCGTAACATGACCGCTCAAAGGATTATTAAGAGCAAACATTTGGTTCCCATCCAGGTTAGGTGTAAACATAACCTCATATATTTTACCATCTGTTGCTTTCTCAACTTGTGCAAAAGTTGCACCTGCGATAAATAATGTAATTAAAAGTATTAATCTTTTCATTTTAAATCAATTTTAGTTAATATGCTGCAAATATACGGATTTATTTAAAAATCAACTTTTTTTTTATTTAATTATCAATTTTATGGCTTATTTTTTATCATTTTGATTAAATATAAAACTGATTTAAAAAAAAACCGCCCATTGGGCGGTTTTATATTCAAATACTTAATCTACTAGAATCTGATAGCAAACCCAATAGCAAGCGTCATACTCTCTAACTCAGAGTTGTAAGATAATTGTGGAGCGAACTCAACATTATCAGCCACATCCCATCCATAGCCTAAGCCAATATTAGCACCTGTATCAGTATCACCTAAGTCATAAGATGCTGCAGCGAAGATATCACCAAAGTAGTAACGTCCTCCGATGAAGATCGTTTCACCTTCAGCATCACCAAAATTCAAGCCTAAAGAACCACCAAGCATTAAGTCATCTGTAACACTATAAAGAGCACCTACTGTAATATTTCCAACATCAACAGCATCAGACGACAAGTATGATGCACCAGTATCGGCACTTACAAGCCACTTATAATCGGTATCTTGCGAAAAACTTGCAAGAGAAACTGAACAAGCTAATATAAAAAGTAATAGTTTTTTCATTTTAATTATTTTATTAGTTAATATGATACAAATATACGGATTTATTTAAAAATCAACTTTTTTTTGACAAATCCATAATTTTTACCCCTTTTTTTTATCAAGAATATATCTGTAAGACCATGGCTTTTAGTCTTTTAAGTAAAATTTACTATTTTTCTTAAATTTGCAATAAAAAATTAATAATATGAGGAATTTACATCTTACTTATAGAACATCAAACCCTGCCTTGAACAAAAATACTTTTAAGAGTGTTTCTTCTTCTAATTCTTTCTCTCTTGATCAGAAGATGACCATCAAGGGAACGGTTGATAAAACTGCTTTTTGTTTAATTCTGCTTTTAATTCCTGCTTATTACGTATTTACTACAGGTTCTATTGGATATGCGATCCTTGGAGCTATAATTGGATTTATTCTTGCAATGGTCACTATTTTTAAGAGAAAATGGGCGCAATATACTGTTCCTGCTTACTCTGTTGCACAAGGTTTTTTCTTAGGTGGGATTTCTTACTATTATAATCAGGCCTACGATGGAATTGTTTTACAATCTATCTCTTTGACTGTATGTATTTTATTTTCTCTTTTATTCGCCTACCGCTCAAAAATTATCAGAGCTACTGAAAACTTCAAATTGGGTCTTTATGCTGCTATGGGAGGTATTTTTCTATTATATGTAGTTGATTTGATTATGAGCTTTTTCGGCTCTGGTATTTCTGTACTAGATGTAAATAATTCATCTAATTTTAGTATCGGTGTTTCTCTATTTATAGTTGTGATTGCATCACTAA
>MDTB01122000.1_pt1 | contig 10445 bp, 8 predicted proteins | sample 811161 | NCBI WGS metagenome assembly MDTB01 (sample SAMN05326650, study PRJNA326480) | marine metagenome | isolation source: seawater | place: Mediterranean Sea | collected 2009
ACGCATTTTATAGAGCATGCATTTTCAAGAAACCTTAATTGCTCTAAACCTTCTAACACTTCGAGATTACTTTCTTTCCATGCATTATAGTTTAAAAGAATTTCAGTCTTATATGCATAAATTCCCACATGATGAAACACTGGGCCTTCTTCTCGCGGTTTCACACGTTTTTCATCAAAAAACGGAATTACTTCCTTAGAAAAATATAAAGCATTATAGTTTTTATCAAAAACTACAGTGGTACCTCCAACTCGTCCTGACCTTCTGTCAAGCCTAAACTCCCTGAGAGAATGCTCATCTAATCTCAACACCGGAGTAGCCATTTTCGTATTTGAATTTTTCTCAAAAGCTCGAATTAAATCCCGAACAAACCATTCTGGAGTTAAGGGGGCATCTCCCTGAAAGTTTACTACTATGTCACCAACAAAGTTCACATTTTTTATCGCCTCTGCGCATCGCTCTGTCCCATTTTTACATTCTTTTGAGGTCATGATTACTCTAGCTCCAAAGGACTCTGCTTCAACTTGAATTCGTCTGTCATCAGTTGCCACATAAACTTCATCCACATTTTCAACTCTACTTGCCGCCTCCCAAGAAAGTCGTATAAGAGATTTTTGCTTTCCGTTACCAACGGAAAGTTTAACAAGAGGTTTTCCAGGATACCGCACTGAGGAGTAGCGTGCTGGAATGATTATAACTGTTTTCATTTAATACCTGATCGCAAAATATCGTGCATACGTAACAGTCCAACTGGCTGCTTTCCTTCAACTACAACAATTACATAAACTTTGGATTTTTCCATTTTTTCTAAAGCCACAGATACTAAATCGACGGGTTTTACAGATATAGGATTCAATGTCGCTACATCTTTTGGAGAAACAGCATGAATATGGTTGATGTTTCTTCTTAGATCACCATCTGTTATCACTCCCGATAGTTTGCCTTTCTTGTCCACTAAGACCGCAACACCAAAACCGGTTTCAGTCATACAAGAAACAACACCACTCATGGGCGAGTCTTCTTTTACAATTGCCATTTCACTTCGGTTTCGCATTAGCTGCAAAACTGTTACCATTTGTAGACCAAGGTTACCTCCTGGGTGTAAAACCTTAAAGTCTTCAGGCTTAAAATCTCTCTGTTCCATTAGTGAAATGGCTATCGCATCTCCTAAAGCCATCGTGAGTATGGTTGATGTTGTCGGAGCCATTCCTATGGTACAAGCTTCGGGGGCGGCAGTAAGTAACAATTTAAAATCTGCAGCTTGCATCATAGTACTATTGAAAGAGGATGATATCACCGCAGTCATAATGCCAAACCTTCTAGTGTGTGCTAGAATATCGTTTAGTTCAGATGTTTGACCAGAATTTGAAATCAGCAAGCAAAAGTCATCAGGAGTAATCATTCCTAAATCACCATGACTCGCTTCTGTAGCATGGACGAAGTTTGCTGGCGTTCCAGTACTGGCCAAAGTCGCTGCAATTTTTCTACCAACATGCCCAGACTTTCCAACACCTGACACAACAACTCTTCCTTTGGTTTTCAAAATTTCTTCTACTGTTCCCAAAAAATCTTTTGGAAGATCAGAGGCCAACTTAGAGAGCGCTGAAGCCTCAGTTTTTATAACAAATTTTCCAATTTTCTCTATATTTTTTTTCATTATATCTAATAGTATTTATATCTAAGTTTGTGGTTAATCTAAATTGCTTACCAATTAAACTTCAGTAGTATTTCAATTATCAACTAATGTTTAAAATAATTATTTCGTGTACCTTCCATTTAGAGAACGCTAAGTCACCATTACATATAAGATTACTTCTATTGGTTTTCTTTTCTGGCATCTATGTTGCGCTCGCTTTTGTTCGTTTTGACTTATTTTTTTGCCTTTTTACTAGTATAAATAAAACTTAGTAAAAAATAACTAATTCTTGCTCTTATGCGGAATTTTTTACTTCATTAAAAAGAATGGAGATCTCTATTAGAAAAATAAGACAACCCTTTTTAAGGAAAAAATCAAAAGTTTCTCAATGTAAACAAAAATGATTTGAACTAGCTTTGTTTTCTCTATCTCGTAAATTTCAACATTTTTAACATCGGTGGTTGGGATAATGTGGTTACTTTGGTAAAGAAACTAGGACTCCCTCCTGTGTATCATTTAATTTACGGCTCATAGGGCATCACACATTGTTTTTATAAATTTTATTTACCCCTCATTCTTTTCTTATAAAATCAAGTAACTTTAATTTTAGTACCACCTTTTGGTACTTTTCTTTTAGCTATTAGCAAAAAAGTTCGCAGGTTTTATTTAGATCTCCGCTAATTTTATCAACTTAAAGTATGGTGTATTTAGTACTTACGGAAATACAAAAATAGCGCCGGAGTGATTAGATTTATAAATAAAGAGATAACAAATTTTTTGATATTAAGCTTCAACAAAATTATTTTTTAGCTTACTCTATTTACATGGTGCAATGGACAGTATTTGTAGATCTATTTCATGAGGAGTTTAAATATTGAATTTTTACATAATGAAATTTTCATGATAAACATTAATTAATCTTGAATTAACCTCAAACTTTAATGTTATGTGTGGAATTTTTGCCTGTTATCCAAATACTAGACAATGGCTCGAACATAGTGTTTTGGTACACTCTAGTAGAGGCCCAGATCAAAACAATATCTCCTCATTTAAAAATTTTGGCATATCGATAAATAGGCTTGCAATTACAGGTGATCTAGAAAAGGGTTTTCAACCAGTTACTTCTTCCACAAGGAATACGTTATGTGTATTTAATGGTGCAATTTTCAATACAGATGAGCTTATAGCTAATTTTTCCTTAAATCCTGTTTCAAAAAATGACGTTGCAGTAGTTCTGGAGCTATATGAAAAAATAGGGGAAAGATTTCTTAACTATGTGCGTGGAATGTTTGCTTTAATAGTCATTGATAGAAAAAGAGATGCTTTACTGGTTTCCAGAGATGTTTTAGGCATCAAGCCACTTTATTGGGTTTCAGAAGGAGACGTAATTTTTTTTTCAAGCACGATTGCTGCTATCCCTGAAAAGTTCCATCATCTGACTAAAGCTTTTCCACCAGGAACCGTTTGGAAAGATGGAAAATTTATAAAACCTATAAATATTCAGGTCCAGAAGACAAAAGATATAGAAGCTATCCTCTTAGAAACTATAGAAACTCATATCCCGAATGAAGTAAAATGGGGATGCTCCTTGAGTGGAGGAGTTGATAGTGCGCTTTTGGCAGCTATGGCAAAAAAAAAAGTTACTGATGTCAATTGCTATACCTTAGAAACAGGTGAAGGCGAAGATTCAAAAGCTGCAGATTTTGTGGCAAAATTTTTAAAGGTGAAGCTTAAAAAAGTAAAAATAAATGAAAATGATATAATGGAGGCAATTCCTATAGTTATCAAGAATTTAGCTACCTATCATCCCACTACAATCATAGGCGCACTATTGACTTATTTTATTTCGAAAGCTGCTTTTCAAGATGGTCTTAAAGTAATGCTTTTTGGAGAGGGTGCTGATGAAATGTTTGGAGGTTACGATAAATATCAAAGAAACCTTAAGGATTCCCAAATTATAGAGGATGTTGAAAAAGAAATGATATTTGATCAAAATAATCTCTGGCTTTCTCATAACAAAAGAGTTGAACATGCATCAATGGCTGTCAGTGTAGAGGCGAGGGTTCCTTTTCAAGATTTAAAGATAGTCCGGAATGCTCGGCTCATACCTTTTCGATTTAAAATTGATCAAAAACATCGTTTAAAAAATAAAATACTTCTCAGAGCTATTGCTTCCAAATACCTTCCAGGGATAATTTTTAAACGAGAAAAAGCTACCATTACACAAGGAACAACTTTACTACAATTGGTTTGGAACGTAGTTGATAGGATTTATTCAAAGTGTAGCGTAAACCAAAAAGAAGTTGAGACTTTCAATTTAAAGACCAAGGAGGATAGAGTATTTTTTTCCTATTGGAAAGACTTCTACCCAAATTTGGCCAATGACGAAACTGAATTAATAAAAAGAGGTTTACTTTTTCTACCAAAAACTTATTAAAAATAATTTTGAAAAATCTGCGGAAAAACTCCTGTGGAAAAACTCTCTATTAAGCCAAAATATAAGTACCGATACAATTACGAACTGGCGTGGTTAGGAAGCTACAAATACTTTCCCTATATTCAACACATAATAGAAAATGGAGAAAAAACGCGTTTTATCGTCAATTTAACAACTCCATAATATTGAACTAATAAAGAGATGATGGAGGTGTGAGTTTAAAACATACAACCAACTGAAGCTGAAATGGAAGCAATTAATTAGCGTCCAGATTAAAGCGTGGAGCATACGTGCTAATCAGAATGATTTCAGTAAATGGTGGAGGGGATAGGATTCGAACCTATGTAGGGTTTCCCCGACGGAGTTACAGTCCGTTGCATTTGACCGCTCTGCCACCCCTCCTTAGACCAATACGTCAAAGTGTTTTACAACCGATATAGCTAGGTGTAAACAGAAAGATAAAATTTTAACGGTAAATATTTGAAAAGGATATGGCTGTAACTTATAAGAAATTTAACCCTGATAAAGATAATAGTGATTACTATATGTTTGGATTACACGCCGTGAAGGCTGCAATCAAAAATCCTAGCCGCAGAAAACATGAACTATGGATCAGTCAAAATGCAAGAGCCAAGATATTCAGTACTACAAAAATACCTCCGATACCTGTTTTCAATCTTGACAAATCAAAAAACTTACCGATTTCAGAAAACACAGTTCACCAAGGAGCTATTTTAAAAGTTAGCCCATTGAAACAACCAACTGATATCAATGAAATAAACAAAACAAAACAGGCCAAATTAGTTGTTATTTTAGATAAGGTAAGTGATCCACAAAATGTTGGAGCAATAATAAGATCAAGCCTTTTTTTTAATTGTAACGCAATCATTAACTCAATCAACGGTGGCTCCAGTGAAAAGGGAAGTCTTGTTAAGGCTGCTTCTGGGGCCTTTGAGCAGGTGAACTATATCCAAGTTACAAACATTGCGCAAACAATCATAAAATTAAAAAAACTTGGCTATTTCATTGTAGGGCTTGATGAAAATTCAGCACATAAAATATCTTCAATCACAAAAGGAAATAGTAATATCGCTGTTGTTTTTGGAGCTGAGGGAAAGGGTATTAGGAGATTAACAAGAGAACACTGTGACCAATTAGTATCAATAGACGGAAACCATAGTTTTTCCTCCTTGAATGTATCCACAGCAGTTGGAATAACGCTTTTCAATATGCAATCAAAGAGCTTTAATAGCGCGTAATCACTTCCCTGCAGTGTTAGTTTTGCGAGTTGTGTTGAGTATGGTATGCTATGGTGCAAATACGATTACAGGATTTAATGATTGTTAAGATAAAGTGCTATGAATAAAAATAAACTGGCTTTGAACTTGTCAAAAACGTCTATCCAGCTATTGAGAAAAGGTAGCAACAAGAGTTGGGACGTACTTGGATCAGCTGATCCTTCTTCAGAAAACCTAGAAAAGGACCTCGCTAGATTAAGAGATCAAGCTTCAGCGTTATCAACAAAAAAGCCAATAGTTGATGTTCTTCTACCTAGAGAATTAGTTCTCTCTCAGACCGTCATTATTGAGAACGACTATTCGATTGAATACTGTAAAAAGGTAACTGCTGAACGGTGTGGGCTTAACGATAGTGAAATCTTAATAGCGATTGGAGATTCATCTACAAGAAGCACAGTTCCAGTCGCGGCCATTTCAACAAGTTCTATCACAGAGTCTCGAAGTTTTGTCAAGAATGCGGGTTTTCTTCCTGAAAGATATATAGCTTCAAGTAAAATATCTGGATTCAAAAAAAGTCCGGTTTTTTTCAATGATAACAGTTCAAAACAACTCTTTGATTTCGAAAGTAAAGCCTTTACTAAGGTTCTCGCATTTACAAGCATTTTGTTATTTGTTGGCTTTCTGGCATCTCTGGCCAGTGTATTTTTGGAATATAGGGCAAATAATATGCCCTACAATTATTTGGCTAGCTCTAAGAATTTTCTCGAGAAAAAAATTAATTCAAAAATTAAACTGAATTTACTTACGGTAGTTAAAAAGATATCTGGCCCACAATTGGGAATCTCTAATTTTCTGCCAAAAGAGTCAAATTTTGCCTATTTGCCTCAAAAATCAAAAATTCGGCAACCTGAGTTAAATTTGGAAAATCGCTTCTCAATTGAAGGACAACTAAAAGCAAACCTCAATATAATCAAAATTGAAGAATTAGATTTGGCAGAAACTACCTTTCCTACTTCAGGCTCCAATAACCTAAACCAATTTAATGACTTGAAAGGAATTTTCAAACTTCCAAAACAAAATCTTGCTAGACTATATGATGACCAACTTAAAAAACTTCACGGAATACCGCCGAAAATAGAAAAGAGTTTCTCAATTGCCAGAAACTCAACAACATTGTTTATGGAAAAATCAAGATCAGGTTCAAGTAGCCTTCAAACTAAAAAAGTTTTAGTAGTCCCAGCAAGGGAAAGAATTATAAACCATAAGTACAAAAAAATACTTGTTGAAGAGGTTTTTGCGGATATATCCTTAACAAAAATTTTAATCACGACAGCAAGGAAAAGCGCTAGCGTTCTACCATTATTTTACTTTGATACAAAAAGGCCAAATGTTACTAATCCAAATAAGCAAATAAGAATTAATTATATTAATACTAAAAATAGTAGCTTGATTAGTGCCACGCAGATAAAGTGGAAGAAATTGTCTGCAAACGCCCTCATGCCATTTGACCCTAGTAGGCCAACATTGAGCCGACAGTTGAGTCTAAAACTCAGAGAAGAGGGTATGGATGTAAAGTTACTAAATAGCCGTCAAGATAACAATAATCCAGAATTAGCTTTGTGGAGTGGTAATCAACCTACTTTAAAGCCAAGAATCATAGATTTGATAAAAGTTTTAGATGATCCTACTAAGTCCACGGGAGCAGTTACTTTTGTTGGACTTCCACCTGAAATACCTTTGATTGTTAGTAAATTAAAAAAAGTGTCCGCTAGCTCGATTAAAAATTTAAATGTAAGAAATAATCCTCCAAGTATTCCTAAAAGATCATCGATAGTAGGGAACTCAACACAACAAAATTTAATAGAGCTCAATAGAACCAATTTAATAGGAGTTTTTGGCAAAAGAACTGGTCGTATTGCTCTGATAAGATTATCGTCCGGAAATACTGTTAAAGTAAGAGTAGGACAAAAATTCGGAGACGAATGGAGGGTTATAAGTATCGACCTCGATAAAATTCATATTACCAATGGCAGAAGACAAGAAACGCTTAGAATTCCGGGATAAAAGATATACCTACTTCGTCCCGTATAGTCTGTCACCGGCATCCCCAAGTCCAGGCAATATATATCCGATTTCATTAAGTGATTTATCCAGCGAGGCCGTGAAAACCTTCACATCTGAATGATTTTTTTTCATAACTTCCACTCCCTCAGGTGCTGCCAAAAGGCATAGAAACCTAATGTCTTTGGCCCCTTTTTTTTTCAGATAATCAACTGCAAACGAGACAGACCCTCCAGTTGCTAGCATCGGATCGACAACTATACATACCCGGTTGTGCAAGTCGCTAGGCACCTTAGAGTAATATTCTACTGGTTCCAATGTCTTTTCATTCCTATATAGTCCAAGAAATCCAACGCGTGCCGAGGGAATTAAATCCAAAACACCATCTAGAAGACCATTTCCTGCCCTAAGGATAGAAATCAAAGCTAACTTTTTCCCAGCTAAGGTAGGCGCATCATACCGCTCAAGTGGCGTCTCTATGGATACTGTTTCCATTGGCAGATTTCTTGTTATTTCATATGCGAGCAATAAACTAATCTCTTTCAAAAGAGTTCGAAAATGGTTAGACGAGGTTGTTTTCTTTCGCATTTCAGTTAGTTTGTGTTGAATAAGTGGATGGTCAATAATTGTCAGATTTTCCATTTCTCTCTCTCTCTCTGAAGTTGTTTAAATAATTTTTCTTTTAGGCTTGATTCACAAAAAGCGAATTTTAAAGATTGCGACTTAATCTTATTGAATATCTCCTCTTTTCGACCAAAAATCATTATGAATATCTTCATATTCTTTTGATAAAGTTGCTGAACAGTAGGGGAAGTCACCTGCCAATGTGAAAATTGGAAGGTTTTTATTTAATAAAAAATTTATTGGATGTTCTTCTAAGGATGGATACAAAGCCAGCGCTATATTTGAAACCAGGCAACTTTCTAACAAAATATTCTTTTCTAATAGCTCTGCAATTGTCTCTTCACTTTCCCTTGATCTAACGCCATGCCCTATTCTTGTTACTCCTAGTCGTACGGCTTCATCTATAAATTTTGCTACACATATTTCGCCAGGATGGACCGTTATCCCAAGCCCTGAATTTCCAGAGTCATTTAGGCTTTCTGTGAAATCAGATACTTTGAATTTCTTTTTATTTCCTGCCATACCAAAACCACCAACATTTTTAGCTTTTACGTTAGAGGCAATCTGTGCTACTTCTAAAGTCTTTTCTGGACTAAAATATCCTATGCAAACGATTACAAAATATGTAAAATTCCTATATTTTTTTTCATACTCATCAGAAACTTTTGTTTCAATATTCAAAAAACCTTCCCATCGTTCAGAAGGTCTTTCGTTCCATAGATGAGGTTCTAAAACAATCACAGTATATATTGCGCTTTCCTTAACCTGCTGATCATGGAAATGTCGTATCAGAGGCTCAAAATTTTTTTCTACTAAAAATATGTTCGCTACTACTTCATATGGGCAAAGAAATTGTTCTAAATTCTGCCAGCTATTATTCCCACTTTTATCTGAACCGTCTGTGATCCGTATGCTGCCAATTTGACAAATCTGCCTTACAAATTCTGGCGAAACTGCTCCCTCAAGATAAATATGTAGTTTGACTTTTTTACATAACCCAAATGAGTTCATAATTTCAGGCCTATTTGTATTTTTCTAATCCAAGGAAATTTTCTATCAGCGAACCTATATCAGAAAAATTTATTAATCCGTAACATTTATTGATTAAATTATGGTTTTTTATCAATACGGGAACTTGTTCTCTTGTATGATCTGTTCCAGCATATGAAGGGTCATTCCCATGGTCTGCTGTTATAACCAAAAAATCATCTCTATTTAAAATAGAAAAAAGTTTGGGCAGTTTTTTATCAAAATTTTCTAATGCTCTCGCATAACCAGATAAATCTCTCCTATGCCCATATAAAGTATCGAACTCAACGAAGTTCGCAAAAATAAGATCACCCGCATTTGCCTTTACGATTATATTAAGCATCTCATCAAATAATTTATCATCAGACATTCCAGATATTGACTCGCTTATTCCCCGATGCCCAAAAATGTCTGAAATTTTACCTACTCCAAAACATTTTTTTCCAGATTTTATGACTTTGTCACATAGTGTGTCTTTGGGTGGAGGTAAAATAAAATCCTTTCTATTTTTGGTGCGGAAAAACTCTTCTTTATTTTCTCCCAGAAAAGGTCGTGCTATTACTCTTTGGACTCTCAAATCATTAAAAATCTCAGCAGCTATTTTACAAGTTTTGTATAAGCGATCTAATCCAAAGGCTTCCTCATGAGCCGCTATTTGTAAAACACTGTCAGCTGAGGTATATACTATAGGGTATTCGCTGTTTAGGTGATCTTCACCAAATTCTTTTATAATTTCTTCTCCGGACGCATGCTTGTTTCCTAAAACGCCACCTAAATTAGCTTTCAGTACAAGCATGTTCATTTGTTTTTCAGGAAAGACTGGTATAACTTTAGGAAAAGTATACCAACCAATTGGATCGGTAAAGCCAACTATTTCATGATGACCGGTTGGAGTATCTTTCCCTTTAGAGCGTTCTTGAGCTACAGCATAGGATCCAATAGTACTATCAGTATTGGGAAGGGTTAGGCCTGTTGATAGCCTTGTGGCGCTATAGATACCTAAATACTCGAGGTTAGGAACCTTTAACGCTCCCTTCCTTCCAATATCTGCGTGACCGTTTGAACAAGCTAAAGCGATGGAACCGAACGTATTGGAACCTTCATCATCATAAAAACTTGCGTCAGGAGCTCCTCCAATGCCCAAAGAGTCCAAGACAATCAATATAGCCTTTCCCATTAAACAACTTTTTGCAAAATTGGGTTCCTAATTTGTCCAGGTCCGCTCTCAGAAATAGAAAAACAATGATTGATTTCTTCTTCCAAAGAAGGAGAAAAAAATTTATCTGGGCAATGCAACATCAAAAGAGCCTTTTTTGTATTAACCTTCTGGTTTGATTTTACCACCTTTGTAAACCCTACAGATAAGTTAAGTTTGTCTGAAGCTTTCTGCCTTCCTCCACCCATTTTTATAAGAATGTTA
>MDTB01024148.1_pt1 | contig 10444 bp, 3 predicted proteins | sample 811161 | NCBI WGS metagenome assembly MDTB01 (sample SAMN05326650, study PRJNA326480) | marine metagenome | isolation source: seawater | place: Mediterranean Sea | collected 2009
AGGCTTATGGAAAAATCTACATGTGTGAAAAAAAAATATTCGTGTAGTACATAATATATTACACACGTATATCTTAAATGTATGTCCTGTTAACATGCAAATGATATAATGCATACTTCGTATATTCAATATTTTTTCACAATTTTTTTTATAATTTAATTTCCTCCCATCCATACAAACGTAGACGTCTTTGTTCTTGATAGTATGTACAGGTTGGCGGGCACGGAACAATACAACCATGCAAATGACAAGAATTTGGATGACTATGTACCCTTTTTATATTACGTCGTTTTTCCCGTCTTTCGTTAATTTTTTGACGTATCTTAATTTTATAACTATAATAATAAAACCATTTTGTAAAATTTTCTTTCATTATTCGTTTTCTAATTCTTCCAAACAATTCTAATAAGGCAGGATTATCAGATGCAGTAGTATTGGATGTTGATGCAATTGGTAAATTTGCCAGTGAAAATACTTCTTTAATCGATTTTGGCGGTGCAACTTCTTTTCTTCTATTATTTGCTGCATTTACATCTATATGTGGAAGTCGTGATAAATCATAGCTTATTTTTGCTCTTTCTTTTTTAATAACTTCTAAGCAACGTTTCCATCGATACAAAAAAACACGTTTTGTTTGTATTTTCCATTTTTTATAGATTTCTATGCTTATTCTTTCAGTATTTTCTTTCCATGTAATAAATCGACGTACGGTTTGATATAAATTCCATTTTTTTATAATTTTATCCATACGTAAAAATAAGCGTACGGCGCCGCAATTATTCCATTTTTGATGATTCAAATACTCGTTCCAACGCTTCCATAACCATGTTAAACGAAATATTTTATATTGCCAAAAGAAATGAAGACGTTCTTTCCGTGCAACTTCTTTCCATCCTATTATCATATCTCGAACTTTTTCTCTAAATCTATGATGACCCTGCTTTTCTAATTTATTCATAATTTGCGTTATACGTTTATGTTCTCTTTCTTGCCTACGCTTATACATGACGAATACCCATATTCGCCTACATGCTTTTCTTAAATATTCTATTTCACGATGTTTTAATAAATTCTTTAATGGCAATAAAACTTTAGTCAATAACAATTTATTACATATGGTGGAATAGTGGCGACAAAAATGCCTTGATAAATAAACATCTTCTACACCAGGTATGGTACAAATCGTTTTGTCAATCAAATTATTATTACTGTCAATGTTATTATTATTATTGCTTTTATTTTCATCACTATTTTGTACATTATTATTCGTATTATAAGAGGAGGAGGAAGAAGAAGAAGATATGGTTGGTATATTTTGAAATTGTTCTTGCGTAGAAATATCTTTTCCAGCAGCTAAATCTAAACTATTTTGCAATAAGTCTAATGGATGGTCATATTTTCTCCATGGTTCTCGTAATTTTTCACCTGGTTGTGTTACATAAATACCTTTTTCCTTCCCATTTCTTAATATATTACATAAACGCATAAAAGAAGGTGCAGAAATTTGATTACGACTAAAATCAATTTTTCCTTCTTCATATGGTATTTTATAGTATGTCCAATCATGCAACGAGGACATACGATGTCCATATTTTTCCGGTTTCATCTGTGACATATTTTATATAATTACTTTCTCTTGATTATCTTTCTATTTGTTATATTATACTATACATATGCGTACATCTATGATGATGTAACAATTTATTATTTTTTAATTATATCTTATCAAAAGTATTATTTTTTTTTTTTTGTAACGTTCAAGAAATCATATTAAGGTATTTCTACATACCAGTCGTCAGTAATGGTATTAGTATACTACTGCATTCAAGCCTATAGCTACTATTAGCTATGATAAACAAAAAAAGAAAGAAAAACAACACAACATTTAGCCAAGTGCACAAGTGGCCGCCAAGGAAGGAAAAAAATAACAAATGCCGTTATTTTATTATTACATTCAAACGTATAAAATAATATATTTTAATTACAACGAAAAATAATGTGTGTGTCAGTACGGCTAATAGAAACACAAAAGAACAATCAATATATTCAATTAATATATCAATTTATAACACATCAGACATATATATATATATATAAATACACAAAAGTATAAACTTGTAACTATAGATAAAGAAAAGAAAATAATATAAAAGAATGGCGTTAGATCGTAAAATACGTGTGAATATACAATTATCAAAAGCTTTTGCTGATCCAGAATATGAAGGCGAAGACTTTGACCAACGAAAAGCAGAAGGTAGGAAATTATTGAAGGCATCATTCAATCAACTAATACGTGGCAGAGAGCGACAAAATGGTATATTAGGGGAAGGAGAGGAATTATCAGCACCAGATTCATTAACAAAAGCGGCTGAAAGTGCATTAACAAATGAAGAACCAGGAATAGCAAAAACTGCTGTTCACGAATTTTTTCTACAAGATCCACCTAAAAACCAATTTTATTGTCGTGCATTGTTTGTAAAAGCGCAATTAGAAGGAGCAAAAACTATAAGTGCAAAGCTAGAGGGTGCAAAAGCACTGAAACAAACCGAAAAAGCCATTAGCATAATTATGGAAGCGTTAGATATTGTTCTACTTGAACAGAATAGACCGAGGTATGATTTTCTCGTCTACAACGCAAGTGTACATTATTGGCGTATATCACGTACAATCTTACGTAAAGGTGTTATGCAATTTGCAATACCATCTATGTCTAAAATTGTACAAGCATTGGAAGATACCAATGATGAAGACTTAATTTGGAGGACAAAATATCACATGACATTATCAAGGTGTTACGACGATGCAAATGACACAGCACATGCTATTGAACACAGTAAAAAAGCATTAGCGTTGGCAGAAGAATCTGTTGAGAAAAAATTAGCTCCTGAAGCAACAACTTTATTAGAAAGTGTAAAGCGTTTATATGTGCACATGGCTCGTAACGATTCGAACGCGATCAAAATTTTAACAGAAGTAAAAGGTAACGAAAAGGAAAATGTTAGAGGAATTGCAATTATTACCATACAAGGTTTTAACTCAGAGATATTGACTCCAGAAGAAGCGGAGCAAGAATTATCAAATTTATTATCTTTATTTGCAGGGGATAACGGTGATACCGGAGATGGTGATGGTGACGAAGGGAATGAATCTCCAACACGTAGTAGAAACCGTGTCTTCATTAGCGATTTGCTTGTCGAATCCGGACGTTTAGCAATTAAATATCGTCTTTTTGATCTAGCACAAAGTTTTGTTGAATTATTTGAACAACAAAAAGGTAATCCAGGACGTGCTGGGATGCAAATTGATTTCTTAAGGTGTGAACTGATTGTAGAATCATTGCGAGATAAACCTAGAGAAACACGTAGGACAAGACGAAGGCACCATAACAAAGATGATGGGGGTGTTTTAAAAATGGATAAACGTAGGATTAGTGCTATGAGAATCTCAAGGCGGGTAGAAGCCGTTAAACGATTAGAACGGGTGTTGATGGCATGTAAACGAAGTGGTGATCCTGATTTGTTACATGAAGGATGTGTGTTGGCATGGAATTTATCTATGCCATTATTACAACCACATTTATTAAAACACATACATCGTTTATTTACCATAGCAGCAAGTGCTTTGGAGGAGATGGATTCCCCCATGAAAGCATTACGGGCGAAATTGCATTTTGAAGTTGCAAAATGTGAGATAAGTCAAGATTTTTTAGCCAAAGCGTCTGTACAAATCAATAAGGCATTAGCATTGGATTATGGTGGTATTGCGGCAGCAATGGAGAACGAAGGGATGGGTGGTGCGCCACCGCCAGCTAAAAAAGGGAAGAAGAAGAAGAAAGGAAAAGATAAAGGTGGTTCTCGACCGGGCACATCTGCTAGTATAGTTAGCTCCGTAGCAGGTGGAGAAGGCGATACAGATGCACTAAGGCCTTTGGATCGTTTTTTGAAACCATTACGTGCAAAGTTGGAGTTGAAATCAAGTATATATTTAGAACCTGATACAGCAGTTGAAAAAGCAACAATATTATTAGAGCAAGCAAAAGATGCGAAAGATTTGCATTTACGCAGCTCGTTATTGATGCGATGCGTTAAATTGTTAAAAGACGACGAAGAAGAGCAGGCCCTTCAAAACGATAATAATGATGAACTTAGGCCAGAAACGCCTTTAAGTACCACTGGAGAAGGCGAGAATGCTACACAGGAAACCAAGGAGCAATTAAGAGCTAAGAGTGATGGTATTGTATTATGGGCTGATATTATGCGTATGGCATGGTCTTTAAAATTGGTAGATTTAGTACATGAAACTAGTAATAGGATAATTGATGGAACGTGGGATGTCACCCAATTTAAGGAAATTGTTATTTTACAAGTTGAAGCATGCTACACGAAAGCTCAATGTTACGTACAACAAGTTGCCAATGCTGCTCCGGATCTATTTGAAGGTGCCGCAGGTGTAGATGGATTGTCCCCTAAAGCTTTAGGTCTTATAAGTGGAAATGACGTACCGTTGCAACCACGATTTTTGAAATTAAAAGTAAAAGTTATTGAAGTTATTGATCAAGGACTTGAATTAGCTAAACTTTTAAATGATGCTGCTTTAGTTGAAAATGGTGCAATTTATTTATGGAATTATCATTATCATGTTTTCCGTGAGCCTATCTTGGATGGACTTGATAAAGTAAAAGCGTTACAAGCTGATGAAAATACAAATGGAGCACCTCAACGATTAAGTAAAATTGTACCAAATTTAAAAGACACTTTGGAAAAGGCATTAAATACCATGCAAGAAGTTGGGTCAACTGATTTTCAATTGACTTGCTCTATTTGTGAAGGATTAAGTTTGATATATGAATATGAAAAAAACGGTGGAAAAGTGGAAGAAATATGCAACATTGGGATAGAAATGGGTAAACATAGACCAGCCGTGGTCAAACCGTTGATTCGTTGTTTAGCAAGGACGCAAAAGATTCTTGGTGGCGTTAAGGGACCGGTTGGTAATGGCGATACCATTTTGGAGTCGATTGCTGGTGTTGAAATATTAGGAAGGCCTGAAGTGAATGATAGTGAAAAAGGGTCAATGTTAGTAAAAATCATGGAAACTTTAAAAGATAGTCGGAATGCATTGATGTTTAAAGAGACGTTCGATGAAGAGACGAAGAAAAAAGATGCAGAAAAGACTTTTAAACCTGGTGCAGTTATAGAAAAGACGTTAGAGGATGTTGAGGAAGGGCATGAGCTATGGGTAGAGTTATGGTCTAAGTTAGCGCAATGTGCAGTAGATTTAGGCAAGTATCGCGAGGCGCAGATTTGTGCTAATTGCAGTGCAAGTGCATTGCCCGATAATGCAAAAGAGCGAAGAAAGCTACCGAAACATATTTGGCGATGGCATGCGATCAGTGAATGTGTCTGGGGAAGTGCTGTTGAGCGGCTAATAGATCCAGAACGGCAGGAGAGGACCTTACGGGAAGAATTAAGAGTTACTGCTTTGACACATTATAATTTAGCAGTCCGCTGGGCCGCAAGTTCACAAGACAATAAGGTTACGCTTTCCATTGCTAGGCAAATGTGGAATTGCTGCGTTCCATTTGTTTCTTCCCCGTTAACAAGACGCTTGTTGCAGCACCCATTGAAAATAGTACTATCAAAATTGGCAGAAGTTGGTGAACAGACTGACTTAAAATTACGATTACGTTTGTATTTAGTTTTATTAGATTGCTACAAGGATACGGAAGATTGGAAGAACGGTTTAGATACTGTAGATGAAGCATTTCAATATGTGCCTAGTTCCTTGCAAAAACCATTATGGAACGTCCGTGTTATTTTCTTGAGTAAGCTTGGTGGAAACGTTGCAGAAGGTTTAAGTAAGATGAAGCAAAGCGATGCATCAATGCAAGCACGTGCATGGATAACATTGGCCGAATCCAGTACAGATGAAAAAGCTGAGATGTCTGCTTACTTAAATGCTATTCAATGCGTAGAAGGTACTTTAGATTGTGTTGATTGTCAGTTAGAATTTGCACAATGGTTGTACTCTCATCGTTTTCCACGACAAGATATTATTGGTTATTGCATGGGTGCGATCGATAATTTGATGGAATTAGAAATTGATGCTATGGAAGATGCTGATGATATTGATGATGGTGCAAGCCGTGCCCCTAGCCGTGTGAGTCGCCAAACCGGGAAGACTCGTGATAGTAGACGTAGTGCTGCAAGATCCAAAAGCCGTTCTAGCGTTGGAAGTGGAACTAGACGTGGTTCCACACGTGCTTCAACTAGCGCTTTGTCGAGCACCGTAATTGGTAGTGATGAAGATGATGGCACACCTAGTAGAATGGAAATTGTTCACTTAGAGCAAATTATCCGTGCATTTTGTATATTAGCCCGTGTAGCTAAACGTGCTGATGAGCGTCAACAATTTTTGCTGTTGAGTCAAACTTACACAAAGAAGTTGCTTGCACAGGTAATTGATACTTGTAACAACAAAGTAAATATCAAAGCTTTTACTGCCTTGACGGATGAGGAAAGAGGTGAGCAAACGTACCAGGAATGGGTGACAGCACAACAGGAGAAAGGAAACGTTAATAAATTTACCATGCCAGAGTCAGATATAGAATGGTGTAACTATGATATTTTCAATATTTCAGAGAATTTGATTAACGAAAATTCTGATGTATCAATTTTTTCCTCTGATGATCAAGTAATGCAAATATGTCGCGACAATAGCATGTCTAAAATGAATTTGCTGAATAGAAGTACCATTGGAAATATAGCGCGCACATTAGATAGTCTGAATCTATTATCTACTATGTTAATTAAATACGGATATAATGTTCATGCCGCTCCAGTGTATCATCTCGTATACTTATGTGGTCTTGTTTTAGGCGGGGATGCTAAAGATTCATTAAAGAGGTTGGTATGCAGCAAAATGGCTATTAATTATGATGCATTGAATTTAAAACAAAGATGCAAAGAAGCTTTTGGCATTAGTGGTGATTATCTACCAACAGGAAAAGAGTTAAAAATGTATGAAGAGGATCTTTCCCAGCGTGAGCAAGCTATTTTAGAAGGTGATAGTGAAGATACCGGTAGTGGTGCCCGCCGAGTTACAATTAAAGATGAAAATGATACTAATGAGAAAAGGCGATATGATAGCATGAATCGTTTAATTGTATCATCTATGCAAATTCGCTACATATGGATTGATCAGGCTGAAATTTGTTGTCAATTAGGTAACATTAACAGCGCGAAAATTTTGTTAGTTGAATCGTTGCGTCATAGTAAAGCATATAAAGATAATTATTGTATTGATCGCATCAATGACATTCAAGCGGATGTTCAGATGATGGAAGGAAAAGAGGAAGAAAGTATTAGGTATTCGGAGGTGTCAATATACGAAAGTATCACAACTGTGGACACATACGATGCGTTAAAGAGTGTTATAAGACGATGCAACGTATATACGAGCACACGAAGGTCGAATTTAGCCATAAAATTACTGCAAAAAGCAATTGAAGCTTTTGATAGTATAATTTCATTAGCTCGCACGGGTGAAGAAGTTGGCGTTGGTATATTGAAGAAAAAATCGATTAATAGTAGTCCATCGCCTCCACGCACCAGCCGTAGCTCGGTACAACAAGATGGGGGTGCTGCTGGGGATTTAGATATTCGGATGGCGTCTTTAGAATGCAATGCATACCTTGCAAAACTACAATCCCTGGAATGTTATAATTTATATAAGCAAGAATCTCCTTTTGACGATGATTGGAGAGCTTGTAATACTAGATTTGAAAAAGTCATACAAGATTTAGAAAAATTGGGCTTCAGCAATGTATTGTTGCCAAGCGTTTTTGACTCCTATACTGATGCGATACTGAAAATGGGTTTAAAAGGCCTTGCGGTAGTGAAGAACGTAGAAGACATTAGCAACTTGGGTAAATATGATTGTGAAGACCTTGTTATTAACCTTTTAAAACGTAGTATGACGCATGTAATGCGTGCGTTAGAAAGCATTAAACCAAATGTAGTGACAGATCCTGTCGCAATGGAAATTAATACCCCAATCGAACGTACCTTGGTATCGCTCAAGTTAAAAATTGCAAACTTGTATAGGGAACGCTCGATAGTTCAGTTTAAAACGGAGGAAGCTACAAGTCGACATAAGCGTATGGATCTGAGGCGTATGAACGCATCTAAAGGTGGTAACGGCAGTGGTGGTGAAACAATAGTAGATAAATGGTTACAAGCTACGGAACCAAAACCTCCTGTAACTGATGCGGAGCGAGAAGTTTCATTCTGCGGTAGCAGCGTTATCCTCTCATCGAGTGCTCATGCAATGGGTAACGCCGTGAAACAAACCCAAGCAAAAACGCTATGTGGGGTTGGATGTAGTATGTTGCACAGTGCGGAAATTGAAGGGGAATTATTAGGTAGATGGTTAGGTAGTGGTGTAGCTGATGAAGATGATCGGGAAGATTACCAAGAAGAAGATTTGTACTGCAAGCAAGAGCGTTTACGCGTTGGCGATCGTTTGACCGTACAAGCAATACATTTCCTTGATCGTGCTGTGAAAGCTGGTGTTGCCACAAAGAATTGGGATGTTGTTGGTGAGGCTGCATATGGTCTTGTAAATGCTTACGGGTCTATCAATCCAGTTGAAGGAGCAAAAGCCTTGCTTCTTTATCAATCTTGTGAAATTTCTAGAACATTTTACAGTATCTTTCAGACTGCATCAGAAGCAACTTCGAGGGAGTATTTATTTACATGCGAAGCAAAACGTTTTCAGCAACAATATTTACATCCAGAAATCAACTCCCAATATGAAAGAACATTTAATTATTTAAATACTACCAGTGAAATTTCAAAACGTCTTAGTTGTTCAGAAGATGTGGGTGCAATTGTACAAAAATCTTCAACAAATACTGCATATTTGTCAATACAATTTAATTCTGGGATGTCACAGGTACATGTTGCATGCATAAGACGGTTGGAAGGAGATAATGAAGATGGATCGTGTAATTACGATGCTGGCACTTCTATGTTTGAATTAGATGAATCACACCAATCTGATTTTAAACATTTATTAGAACAATTTGAAAATTGGAAAAAACGAAATACGCAATTTTTACTTCGTTTCGGGCCTAGAAATGGACCAAATGGGGACCGGGAACACGTTGGCGAAAGAACGGCTGAGACAAATGATACATATGAACAAGAATTTATTCAATTAAGCGCTCAGATGGAAGATTTATTAGCACCTGCAATAAAAACTCCTATGATTAGTAACGTATGGACAAAGGGAGGTGTTGAATATGTTGTTTTATTACCAGATTGGAGAATATGCGATTTGCCTTTGGAGGCGATGCAATTGTTCCGCCAAACAAAGGTGGAACATACTGTTGGTTCTAAACCATTTATTGGTCGCGATTTCTCCATACATATGTCAGGCCATCGACTTAATGCTTATAAATCCAGTGGCAACCAAGGCGCCTATAATAATGGAACATTTATTGTAGATCCATTGCATGAGGATAAACCAAAGAAAGACGATATGGAAGGTGAAAATAAGGATGATAAAGATGTCAAACCTGATGATCCAGAAGCTCCATTGGAGTCGATACAAACGTTTAACGTGCGGATGGAAAATAATTGGAGTGGTGTAATTGGAAACCAACATGTTCCATCATTAAGCGAGTGGCAGCAAACTTTGTTGAAAAGCAAGGAAAACGGGATGTTCCTCTTTTACGGGTTGGGAAGTGCTTTGTCGTATTTCTCCCCGTCAAAATTAGTTGGGTTGCGTTTAAATGGTTGTCAAATGGCATTGCTTCTTGGAAACACCGCTACTGATGGCAGCTATCGCAGACAAGGAAAATTAAATAATCAAAAAGTGCCAGAAATGATTAAATTAGAGCGCTCTCGCGAATCAGCTGCTATGATGTCGATGTGTGGTGTTAATAGTGTCGTTGTAAATAATTGGGCAAATTCTTTGCATGCAAACAGGCGTTTGTATTTGAAACTAATGCCTGAATTAAAAGGTGGAAAGGGTATATCGGATGCATTGCATGAGGTATTACGTAGCTATAATGAGAAACCTAGAAAACCAAGAGATGCAAAATTAATACAAAAATATGAAGAAGAGCTAGCTAATTATAAGCCTGCATTAAAATTAAGGGTTCGATACAATGCCGTCGTTTACGGCTTGCCGCATTTAACGTTTAAGTGAGTGTGTACCACCTGGTACTCGATATAATTTTATAAAAAAATGTAACAGTTTTTGTAATGATGCAAGTTTAACACTAAATCGATTTATTACATGGGATTGCCAGATTGCGCATATTTTCTATCAAATTTCATCATTTTCAACATTTTCAACCTAAATTCTTATAATTCCTTGTTATAATGATGGATTTTTCATTTCATTACATGAAAACAAAGGAAAAACATTGAAAATA
>MDTB01032649.1_pt1 | contig 10443 bp, 10 predicted proteins | sample 811161 | NCBI WGS metagenome assembly MDTB01 (sample SAMN05326650, study PRJNA326480) | marine metagenome | isolation source: seawater | place: Mediterranean Sea | collected 2009
ACAAACTTTCTTATATTATAAAATCGTTGCACGCGATAGATCATGTTGAGTTTGTACGAATAGGTACCCGTGTGCCTGTTTTTTTACCACAAAGAATTACTCCTTCTTTGTTGAACGTTTTTTCTGAATCCCCTTCTTTGTGGATAAGCCTTCATATTAACCACCCGCATGAATGCACTCTTGATTTAAAAAGTGCCGTAGAGAAATTAGCTAAATCCGGAGTTCCATTGGGAAATCAATCTGTTTTACTTAAAGGCGTAAATGACAATGTTGAGACCATGAGAAGCTTGGTACATCGACTTTTGATGATGAGAGTTAAACCATATTACTTATACCAATGTGATCTAATAAAGGGTAGCTCACATCTCAGAACAGAGGTTAAAAGGGGGCTTGAAATTATAAGGGGCTTAAGGGGTCACACATCAGGTTACGCTATACCTCAATTTGTAATAGATTCTCCAAAAGGTGGTGGAAAGATACCCCTTTCTCCAGAATATGTTAATTTTGAAGAAGATGGTTCAATAACTATCAAGAATTACCAAGGAAAAAACTTCTCATATCCAGCTCTTTCGGAAAACAACACTGTTTCTTCTTTCGTTGATTAGAACTCAGTCAGTTCTAATAGGCATTACGACACATAATATATTTGGTTGATCTTTCTCCTCGGGATTAACCTTAAACACTCCAGGACTCATATCGTCGCGAAATTCTAATGTAATTTGATCCTTTTGTATGGCTCGTAATGGATCCAATAAAAATTTTGGGTTGAATGATACAGTAGATTCTTCGCCTTCATAGTCTATGGGCATAGATTCACACGCATCTCCTAATAGACTTTGTCCCGATATCTCCATCTCTTTATTTTTTACCCTGAGCGTCACTCTTTCATCTGATACTAGTGCAGCTCTGTTTACGCATTCTTGCATAAGTTCACGCTCTACAATAGCTGATTTAAAATCATCTTTTGGTATTACCTGCTTATAATTTGGGTATTTGCCTTCAACAACCTTAGAAACGAGATAAACAGAATTTCTGTATCCTTGGTCATCTTCATCAGAGGCATTGACTTTTAGCTCTATTGCAACCTGTCTATCAGTAAAAGAGATACTTAGTTTGTCTCCTGTTTTTGGGAGTTTTTCTAGTTCGTTGACCGTCAAAGAGGGTAATATAAATTCTCCTTGCGCGCTTTCATCCGATTTCATTAATTTATGAGCAACAGCCAATCTCCTCCCGTCGGTAGCTACCAATGACAAATTTTCCTGTTCAAATTGAAAGAAGACACCTTTAAGCATGTACCTTTCTTCGTTTACCGACTGGGCAAAAGAAACGCTTTTCAACATTTGAGTTAATTCGTCTCTTCGAATTTCTGTACTTTTTCTATCTTCTAGTTCCGGAAGGGGAGGAAATTCTTTGCTATCCATCCCGATAATATTAAAAACGGACCCTCTTGTTGTTATCGTAGACTTAGATGTATCAGATGATTCTACTTGTACTTCCATGTCAGCAAGTTCTCTAACAATTCTTGAAAGATCTTTTACCGGAAGAGTTACGGAACCCTCGTCTGTAACCTCTGCTTTGACAGAACACTTTATGCCAAGATCCAAGTTGGTTGTGGTTAGATGAATTAACCCTTCCCTCGCTTCGATAAGGACATTTTGCAGAATGGGCATTGTTTTTCTTGACCCAACTACGCTTGAAACAAGTTGCAGGCCTGAACTAAAGTGATCTCTATTTATCTTAAATTTCATCATTTATCGGTATGTAAAAAGTTGTTGGAAATAACAACGTATAAATATTAAAGAAGAAATATTTTATAAATTCATTCTTATTCTTATATAAGCTAATAGTTTCAATAAAATTATAAATTATTAATTAAAAGGAATTTACGAAAAAAAAAAGGAAGAAGAAGATGGTAGCAAAAATTTGTATACAAAAAGACTGTGAAGAAAAAAAGAGAAAGTTACAAAACACCAAATGGTTATTCTCAATTTATTTATTTGATGTAAGTCTCTCTAGATACTCCCAAAAACTCTGATGGTTTTCTAAAACCGCTTCCTCGGATGCAGGAAGTTTGCATCTAAATAGAAAATCATTGAGAGAGTTTTTAGGTAGTATAAAATGGCAGTGAAGAGCGATATTTATTTTTTCGAAGTAAATTCTGAAGGAACCAACTCTTAATCTGTAAAAGACTTTTCCTTTTCGATTAAACTTTCCTATTTCCTGATTATTTCCATCAAGAATGTCCGAAGAAAGCGAACTAAGCTTTTCCATAAGCACTAATTGTTCGCCTTGCGTTAGCGAATTGAGTATGGATAAGCTTTGTTCGGAAAAAGTTACTTGAAACATGATTTAACGATAATCTAAAGTCCTGCTATATCAAGAATTTAGAAGAACGAAAGCGAAACCATAAGTCATTTAAGAATGATCCAAAAGTCAAAAGATATTAATCAAGAAATTCTTTCGCGAGAAATTCAAGATGCAAAGAGTGTCATGGAAAATGAAGCTCACGCTATTCACTTATGCTCCCAAAGGTTAAATGAAGATTTTGTAAGTGCTCTAGACATACTTTTCTCTAATAATAACAAGGTTATAATTACCGGAATAGGAAAATCTGGTCATCTAGCAAAAAAGGTAGCCGCCACTTTTTGTAGTACAGGAACCCCTTCAGCATTTATGCATCCCACAGAGGCTATTCACGGAGATTTGGGTATTCATCAAAAGAATGATCCGGTGATTTTCCTTTCAAACAGTGGAAGTACGCCAGAACTTTTGTTTTTAGAACCTGTGCTAAGGAGTAGGGGAGCACAAATAGTAGGGATATTAGGAAACAAAAAAAGCCCACTGTCTGAAAAGGTAGATTGCGTGTTAGATGCAACAGTTTCGCAAGAAGCAGATCCTTTAAGAATCGTACCTACATCGAGTTTCATGGTCAGTTCATCAATATGCGATGCATTAGCTTCATTGTTGATGAAAAGAAGAAAATTCACAGAAGATGATTACGCTCTAACTCACCCAGGTGGGCAATTGGGTAGGAATTTGATACTTCGTGTAAAAGATGTAGTTCAATCATTGGAGAAAGTAGCCTGTCTAAATCCTAAAGATATGATGAGACATATCGTATCTGAAATGACCAAGTACCCTTTAGGAGCGGCATGCGTTATAGAAAACGGTAACTTACTAGGTATAATAACAGAAGGAGACTTGCGAAGAGCCTTAAATAATTCTTGCGAATTAGATTCAACAAGAGCAGAAGAAATCATGACATGCCAACCTCAACAAATTTTCCAAGATGATACCCTTGGAAAAGCTTTGGAGATTATGGAAAGAGGGGCAACGAAAATATCAATACTTCCTGTCCTTGAACGGAGAAGTGCAAATTTGATAGGATTATTACGTCTACACGACATTTTTTCTTAAAAGGATATGAACCAAAAGAAAATACTTTTGCTCGTAATCTCGGTCTTTGGTCTACTCGGTGGTGGATATTTACTAATACAAATAAAACATGCACTCGACGAATACTACCACTGGAAGTCCAGAGAAGCAGTACTTGAAAAGGAATTAGAAGATTTAAGAATAGAGGTATCAAAACACCGAAAATTCTTAGATAAACTTCGCACTGATCCAAGTTATCAAGATGAAATAGCTCGCAAGGAACTTGGCTATGGCAAAGAAGGGGAAAGGCTATACCGATTTCCTAAAGAAAAAATTTACGAAAAGAATAAAGGGGTACAAAATAAATAAAAATGACTAACTCAGCTTTAGAAGAAGCAACTAAAAACGGCAATATATTGCCCACTACAAAAAGTAATTGCGAAAGCTTTTTATCACTCGAGAAGATGCCTCAATGGGTAAAAGATTCTATTCAAGAGTTGATAGAAAACGAAAGCTGGACAGAGCTGAATGATAGATTCTTCAAAGATATAACCTTAGGCACTGGTGGAATGAGGGGAAGAACTATTGGCAAGGTAATAACAAAAGAAGAACAAGGGGGCACCCGAGAAGGCATAACTCCGAAACATGCCGCAATAGGAACAAATACTTTAAATGAAATAACGATTTTACGCGCAACGAAAGCATTATATACATACACAACCCATTACATGGCAACAGCCGGTATACTTGAGCAACCACGCTTGGTGGTAGCACACGATGTTCGGCATTTCTCATGCGACTTTTCCAAATTAGTGGCAATGGCTTGGCAGAAGATGGGTGGGTTTGCCATGATCTTTGACGGTCCTCGCTCTACACCACAGCTTAGTTTTACCCTGCGCGACAGATATGCACACGCTGGAGTGGTTATAACAGCAAGCCATAACCCTTTTCATGACAATGGATTTAAAGCTTATTTCAATGATGGCGGTCAATTGGTCCCTCCGCATGCAGAAAAGGTGGTAGAGTGTTTTAAAAAAATAGATTGTGAAGAAATATTAGGTTGGCTCGAATCGCCAATAGAGGAAGACGACTATGTATTTTTGAAAAAAGAGGATGACCTCGCGTATACAGCTGCACTTGAAGATGCTGTTCTTTCGCCAGACCTTTTAAAAGAAAATCCACCAAGAATTGTTTTTTCTCCAATCCACGGAACGGGGTCCATATCAACTGTACCCAGCCTACTTGATCATGGCGTAGAGGTGAAAGTTGTAGAATCTCAAAATACTTTTGATCCCAACTTTAGTTCAGTTAAATCACCAAACCCTGAAAACAAAGAAGCACTCTCAGCGGCTATTGAAGAAGGAAAAAGGTCAAAAGCAGATGCAATCATAGGTAGCGACCCAGATTGTGATAGAATTGGTGTGGCGGTACGTGGAGAAAAAGATTTTGTCTGTCTCTCCGGTAATCAAATTGCATGCCTTATAGCAGAATACCGCCTAATTACACTTAAGTCTAAACAACTACTAAAGCCTGAAAATGAATCTGGTTTTGTATTGTTGAAGACTTTTGTTACTACCCCGATGTTGGAAAAAATAGCGAAAAGTCACGGGATTCATTTTGTAAACACCCCAACAGGCTTTAAGTGGATGGCTCAAAAAATGGGTAAGTATGAAGAGGATGCAACTTTAAGCATCAAAGAAAAAGAAGGTATTGGCTTAGACTATGATCAAACGGACCTATTTACGAGGATTGACATATTATCAAAATATTCCCGCTATGTGCCATTAGCTGCTGAAGAAAGCTACGGATACTTACCACTCGATTTAGTTAGAGATAAAGACGGAAATGCATCCGCATTAGCTTTTGCGGAGGTCCTTGCTTACCTTAAATCCCTCTCGATCAAACCCGTAGATTTCCTTGATAAATTGTACCTAAAGTATGGGTTTCATTATGAGAAAACTGAAAATATATTTTTCGAAGGTGCTGAAGGAAGTGAAAAGATTAATAAAATTATGGATTCGCTTCGAAAAAACCCTCTTCGTGAAATAAATGAAGTTAAAATAGCTAAAGTAAAAGACTTTAGCCAAGATGGCTTGCTGGATGAAGAGGATATGCCTATCGCTAAGGAAAACTTTCTTATGATAACCCTAGAAAATGGATTTAAGATAGCAGTTAGACCAAGTGGAACTGAACCAAAAATTAAGTTTTATATATTTGGCGAAAGTGCACCAAACTCACAAAACCTCACCAAGACAAAAGAAAAAATAATCAATGAAGTGGAAGGTATCGCTTCATTTTTGAACGAAGAAGCAAACAAAAGAGCTGAGTAAATTTTCGCCAGCCCAATCCTTAAGCAAGCATGCAGGAGGGGTTCTCTAGGTTGTTGGAAAGAGTTCCAAGGAAACTTGCCCCCATCGCGCCGTCAACTAATCTGTGATCACAGCTAAGGCCCAAGGTTAAAGTTCTACCGACTACAATTTGACCATTTTTATCAACGATTGGTTTTTGTATAGACGCCCCCACTGAGAGTATAGCAGCATTTGGGGGATTAATTATACCACTAAAGAAATCAATGCCATACATTCCCAAATTTGTGACAGTAAAAGTAGATCCAGACATAGCATCAGGTGAAAGTTTCTTGTCTCTGGCCAAGCTAATGAGAGATTTAGCTTCTCTGGAAATTTCTGAAAGGGAGAGTCTGTCAGCTTCGCGAATTATCGGAGTGAGCAGACCTCCGTCTACAGCAACGCCAAAAGCAAGCTCAACCTTTTCGTGGAATATAATTTCGTCTTGACCCCAGCTGGAGTTTATTTCTGGGTGCCACTTCAATGACTCTGCACAAGCCTTTAATATCAAGTCATTTACACTTATTTTCAAAAATTCAGAATTAGAAAGTTTAGCTTGTTTTTCAGAATTTAAATTGATTGCAATCCTAGCTTCTAAAAGACTGTCGATATTAATTTCTCTCTGTAGATAAAAATGCGGTATAGTAGACTTTGATTCGGAAAGCCGCCTTGCAATAACTGAACGCATTCCGGAGAGAGGGACGGACCTGGAAACCAGTAAACCACTTGGTTGAGATGTAGATGAAGTGGGGGCTTCAGTCTTATTTACTGGAGGCTCAGTTTTGATTGGAACTGTCTTAGTTTCAGGTTCAGTTCCAAAAATATCTTTTTTGATAATTCTTCCAGAGGGTCCAGAACCGACAACTTTAGATAAATCAATATTCTTCTCCGAGGCGATTTTTCTGGCAAGAGGAGAAACAAAAATTCTTTCAGTAGATGGTTCTACATTATCATCTTTATTGTTTTCCAAATCAGATTCTACTGGATGAGTGGAGCTGTCTTCTTCAGTCTGAACAAGAGTTTCCTGGTGTTCTTTTTCTTCAGAGTTAGATTGATCCTCAGAATCTTCAGGTAAAACTGCGATTTGGTTATCGTTTGCAGAAACGGCATCTTTGGTTTCTGAAATTACCTCTCCCTCTTCTCCGACTATAGCTAGAGGACTGCCAATAGGTGCTTCCTCCCCTTCATTTACAAGTATTTTAAGAAGTACACCATCATCGAAATTCTCCAACTCCATTGTTGCCTTGTCGGTCTCTATTTCGGCAAGCGTATCGCCGTTTGAAACTTGTTCACCTACATTTTTGTGCCATTTAACGACAGTTCCCACAGACATGGTGTCGCTTAATTTGGGCATTTCAATAGTGATAGCCATAATTGAATCTAGAGTATGTTAAGAGCAGCCTTTAAAACTTTTTCTTTACCAGGTAGTTGTACATCTTCCAATGATTTGCTGTATGCCTGTGGGGCATCTACTGCAGAAACTCTTGCGATTGGAGCATCTAAATAATCAAATGCTTGATCTTGAATCAGGAAGCATATTTGGGCATCAACTCCGCAAAATGGTTTGTTTTCTTCTACCAATAGAGCTCGGTTCGTTTTCTTAACGGAAGCAATAATGGCTTCTTGATCGAGGGGACGAATGGATCTTAAGTCAAGTACTTCGGCCGAAATATTATGCATTTCAGAAAGCTCCTCAGCAACTTCAATTGCAGTATGGACAGCTTTGCCATGGGCTATAATTGAAATATCTTTACCCTCAATTACAACCTTTGCCTTTCCAAGAGGAATAATGAAATCCTCCTCATCAGGGACTTCATCTTTTAGGTTGTAGAGGATAGTGTTCTCCATGAAGCAAACCGGATCATTGTCACGAATAGATGATTTTATAAGACCCTTAGCGTCCGCTGGTGTGGCCGGGCACACAACTTTCATTCCCGGGGTGTTTGCGGCAAAATTTTCAGGTGTATGGGAATGAGTAGCTCCAACATTTGTGCCACCATTTGCAGGACCCCTGAAGACTACAGGAACATTAATTAATCCCCCCGACATGTATCTGACATTTGCAGCATTATTGAAAATTTGATCAAAAGCTACGTAACAGAAGCTCCAAAACATAAATTCAACAACAGGCCTCATACCCATCATGGAAGCACCTACGGCAAGTCCAGAGAAAGCAGCTTCGCTTATAGGGGTGTCAATTATCCTTGATGGGCCGAATTTTTCCAAAAGCCCTTCGGAAACCTTGTAAGAACCCTTAAACTGAGCGACTTCCTCGCCCATGAGCACAACATTTTCATCTCGCTGGAGCTCTTCAGCAAGCCCTTGATTTAGTGCGTCTCTGTATGAAATTATGGCCATAATAAATAATTAAGGTTCCTCAAAGAAAATCCTTCCCTTAGAGGATCTTTTATCAGGATTATCTGTTTCCCAGTAAATATCATCCATTAATTCACTTGGGTCAGGATATGGACTAGCAGATGCAAATTCAGCTGAGGCATTAGCTTCGTCTTTCGCCAACTTGTCGATCTCCAAAGCTTTCTCCTCAGATAGGACATTTTCTTCAATCAGCTTTGCCTTGAATAGATTAAGTGGGTCTTTACTTTTCTTGTATTCCTCAATCTCCTCTTTACTGCGGTAAGTTTGATCAGGGTCAGCCACAGAATGACCACGGTAGCGATAGGTTATGATTTCTAAAACGGTTGGTTTGTTTTCTTGATGGGCTCTTTCAACAGCTTCCTGCACTACACTTCTTACTTCATAAATGTCGTGGCCGTGAGCTACTTTCCACGCAATATCAAAAGATTCACCTCTTCGGGCAAGAGGATCGCCCGCAGAGTGTCTACCTTCGGCTGTTCCCATGGAGTAACCATTATTCTCTATGATGTAAATTACAGGTAATTCCCATAGGGCTGCCAGATTTAAGGATTCGTAAAATGGTCCCTGGTTGGTGGCACCGTCACCCATGAAACAAAGGCATGAACCTTTCTTTTTAAAATTTTTGAGAGCGTAGGCAATTCCCAGTCCAAGGGGAGTTTGACCGCCTACTATCCCGTGCCCCCCCCAGAAATTTTTATCAGGTGCAAAAAAATGCATCGACCCACCTTTGCCTTTCGAGCATCCCGTTTTCTTACCATAAAGTTCTGCCATACACTCATCCATATTCATACCTACTGCAATGGCATGCCCATGATCTCTGTAAGCCGTAATAACATGGTCATCTTCACCTAAAACCGATACAGAACCCACCGCAACAGCTTCTTGGCCAATATAAAGATGGAGAAACCCACCAATATGTCCCTGCTGGTAGGCTCGTAAGGATCTTTCCTCAAACCTGCGTATACGGACCATTTGGTCGTACAGGTTTATTTTATCTTCTACGGATAAATTTTTATTGAGGTCTTGTGATGCAAAATCCTCTCGCACTTCCAGGTAAGGTGAACCCGAATCATTTGTATCCATGGTGTCATCTTTTGTGACATCTACCTTAGCATCAGCAGAAGACCTTGCAGGTTCTAGGTTTGTATCGTGATGAAGTCCTTCCATTTATGTTATCTATTATTCTTTTATTTAGGCTCAGCTTCAATCTTAATTTTAGTACTCATATTATCAAAATTAGCACGGATGCCCCAAAAGCCTTCCGTTCGCTTATCAAAAATAGGCCAAACTAGCTTATGATCTGAAGGAGGAATGTCTAATGTATCAATTTCATTTCGAGCGAAGAATTTGAATTGGCCTTCATTAATTTCATCAGGGATCATGGTTAAACTTGGAAGAATCTCAAAAAGAAACATCAACCAATGGCTTCCACCCTCATAGTTTTTTTCAGAGACATAGCCAAAAAGATGAAGATCATGATCATCTAGGTTTAATTTCATTTCTTCAAGTGCCTCACGCCTTGCACACTCAAAAGGAGATTCCCCAGATTCCATTTCAAGTTTTCCGCCAGGTGGACTCCACAGACCTTTATTTGGAGATTTGTTTCTTTTAATAAGAAGCAGTTTGGAATCTAAGTCTTTAGCAAAAAGTAAACAGGATATCTTAAATGGCATAGCGATTTTGCTTGTTATTCGGTTGCAAGTTTAGAAAGGATAATAGAAGAGAAACCCATAACCCCTAATTTAAAATGAGTAACAAAGCGCTTTTTATATACCAATGTATTGTATTCGGCTTTACTTCCTTTTGTCTTCACGGACAACCAGATCAGTTTGCAAAGATTGCCAATAAAGTAACGATTACAACTGAGACCGATAGTTGGCTAAAAGTATCGGTACCCTTTAACATCCTGACCCACCCAAGGTTAGAAAGCCTTAGAAATAGCAGACCCTCGACAATTGAAGAAGCTTTCAATCCTGACTTCGTTGAAGATGTGAAAGTAAAATTATACATATGCTTTAGTAATGAATTCAAAAAGAAAGTTCTTAGATCCAGTAAACTAATAGATTCCCAATTTTATCAATACTACAGTGCGGAAATTGAATTCAAAACGATTAAGGTAGACAGGAATACTAAGTATGCAAACTTTATGTTTCCGTCTGCAATAGCAGAAAAAGACGAATTTGGGTCTGGCTATATAACCCCAGTTGGCTATGCCATAGAAATTCACTTGGAAGGTGTCCCAGTTGAGATTTCCAATGCGATCGCATTTGAAAAATATCGTGATGAAAACACCCTACAAAAATTTAAACAACAGGCAGAAGAAAAAAGCGGGGTTAATAAAGGAGTC